>Ga0209711_10001442_pt1 | contig 23083 bp, 16 predicted proteins | sample ArcticOcean_MG_C_7_FD_187441 | JGI IMG/M metagenome (GOLD analysis project Ga0209711, IMG submission 187441) | Marine microbial communities from western Arctic Ocean - ArcticOcean_MG_CB11_88 (SPAdes) (version 2) | ecosystem: Environmental > Aquatic > Marine > Oceanic | place: Arctic Ocean...
CTCAGAGCCATTGTTCTCAAAAAAGAACCGTGCGCTTCTGACAGATCCAATGGATGACAACAACCCGATTACCGTTCAGGTACTTGGAATTTGTTCCGCCCTAGCGATCACTGTTCAACTGAAGCCTGCAATCGTAATGAGCCTTTCCGTAATGGCTGTTATGGGAGCGAGTAATGTGATCATCTCCATGTTGAGAAATTTAATTCCTAACCGAATTCGAATTATTGTTCAATTGGTTGTGGTTGCCGCTATGGTAATCCTTGTAGATCAAATTTTAAGGGCTTATGCCTATGATGTGAGTAAAGAACTTTCGATTTTTATCGGATTGATAATAACTAATTGTATCGTAATGGGTCGTCTCGAAGCATTTGCTTTAGGTAACGGTGTTTGGAAATCTTTCCTTGATGGCATTGGGAATGCCGCTGGTTATGGATTTATTTTAATAGTAGTTGCATTCTTTAGAGAGCTTTTAGGATCTGGAAAATTATTTGGCTTTCAAGTAATTCCAGATTTTATTTATGATATGGGTTATGTAAACAACGGTTTAATGTTACTGTCTCCGATGGCGCTGATCACTGTAGGAATCTTTATTTGGATTCAACGTTCAAGAAATCGTAAACTAATCGAAAAGAATTAATCATGGAAGGATATTTAAATTTATTTATAAAAAGCATCTTTATTGAAAACATGATTTTTGCCTATTTCTTAGGAATGTGTTCCTATTTGGCGGTATCAAAAACAGTAAAAACTGCCGTTGGATTAGGTTTTGCGGTTATTTTTGTACTCTCTATAACAGTGCCAATTAACTTCTTGCTGGACACCTATTTACTTCGTCCAGGAGCACTTCAGTGGTTAGACGCCAGCTATGCCGAAATAGATTTGAGCTTTTTAAGCTTCATTATGTTTATTGCGGTTATTGCTTCTATGGTTCAATTGGTTGAAATGATTGTAGAAAAATTTGCTCCTGCACTTTATGGAGCTTTGGGTATATTCCTTCCACTTATTGCTGTAAACTGTGCCATTCTTGGAGGATCATTATTTATGCAACAGAAAGACTTTTCGGGAGTAACAGAATCAGCAGTATATGGATTTGGATCAGGGATTGGTTGGCTTTTGGCTATTTTGGCCATTGCTGCGATAAGAGAGAAAATTATTTATTCTAATGTACCTGCACCTCTTAGAGGTTTGGGAATTACTTTTATCATCACAGGTTTGATGGCATTAGGATTTATGAGTTTTATGGGAATTAAATTATAATAACTTAAAAAATGGATTTAACGGTTATCGGTGCTAGTGTTATTGTTTTTTTATTAATCACCTTGTTATTGGTGAGTATGCTTTTGGGAGCTAAGGCAAAACTTTTGCCTTCTGGACCAGTTTCATTGTTGATCAATGGAGAGAATAACGTAGAAGTTTCTTCGGGAAGTACTTTGCTTTCTACCCTTGGAAATAATAAAATATTTCTTCCTTCTGCTTGCGGAGGTGGAGGTACTTGTATTCAGTGTAAATGCCAAGTAATTGAGGGTGGAGGAGAAATCCTTCCAACGGAAGCTCCTCATTTCTCACGTACAGAAATTGCCGAAGGATGGCGTTTGGGATGTCAGGTTAAAGTAAAACAAAACATGGTTATCAAAGTACCAGAAGAAGTTTTTGGAATTAAAAAATGGGAAGCTACTGTTGTTCGAAATTGGAATGTTGCTTCATTTATAAAAGAATTTGTAGTTCAAATTCCTGAAGCAATGAATTACGAAGCAGGGGGTTACATACAGATTGAAATTCCTGACTGTGAGGTAAATTTCAGTGATATGGACATTGCTGCACATCCAGAAGAACATCCAGGAGAACCAGATAAATTTAAATTAGAGTGGGACAAATTTAACCTCTGGCCTCTAAAGATGAAGAATCCTGAAACGGTTGAAAGAGCTTACTCAATGGCTTCCTTTCCTGCTGAAGGAAAAGAGATTATGTTGAATGTAAGGATTGCCACACCGCCATGGGATAGAAACAAAAATGGTTGGATGGATGTTAATCCTGGGATTGCTTCTTCTTATATTTTTTCTAAAAAAGCGGGAGATAAGGTAACCATATCAGGCCCCTATGGTGAATTTTTTATCAATCACTCAGAATCAGAGATGTTATATGTTGGTGGAGGGGCAGGAATGGCACCAATGCGTTCTCACTTATATGAATTGTTCCGTACACTCAAAACAGGGCGAACGGTTACTTTCTGGTATGGTGGTCGTTCTAAAAGAGAGCTGTTCTATGTAGAGCACTTTAAAGCTTTAGAGAGAGATTTTCCTAATTTTAAATTTTATATCGCTTTGTCTGAACCTATGGAGGAAGACAAATGGGATGTTAAAGAAGGTTTGGATGGAGAAGGTGATGGTTTTAAAGGTTTTGTCCACCAGGTTGTGATCGACAATTATCTTTCTAAACATGAAACTCCAGAGGACATTGAAGTATATTTTTGTGGACCTCCATTAATGAATCAGGCCATTGAGAAAATGTCAGATGATTTTGGAATTCCACTAGAAAATGTCCGTTTTGATGATTTTGGAGGATAAATTTTTTAACTCCTTTTTTTCGTAACATCCTTTTATATATTCTATGGAAGCACTGAGTGAACAAGAAATACATCAACTCGCTATGGATGTTGTAGGTGAACATTTAAAAGAGAAAAGTTTCGAGTTTTTAACGGTCAATTCTAAGCTAAAAAAAGACCCTCAATTTGTTTGTCTTAAAGATAAAAGTCTACACTTTATTGTAGTCAAGGCTTGCTTGTATCCAAAAAATCCTATAGTTTTTGATACGACCTTGATGAATCAAGTTAAAGAGCACGGGGTTAAGTTCAAAGCAAGGACTTACTATGCAGGTGTAGGTTTTGCTCATGCGGAGGATTATCAAAAACCACTTTCTAAAAATGCACCTTACGTAGTCAACTATGATGGACTTCAAGAAATTTTATAGTTTATTATTCCTTTGTTTATGGATTGGATGTTCAGAAACGTTTGAACTTCAACAGCATGAGGGTTTTGCCTTGGGGACTTCTTATCATTTTAAATATGCAGGAGGCCCAGAAGAATTTGAATCAATTCAAAAAGGGATTGACTCCCTTTTTTTTGAAATCAATCGTTCCCTCTCTACCTATCTTAAAACTTCTGATATTTCCAAAATTAATGAAGGAGATACTACCATTGTTGTGGACCATCATTTTAAAAAAGTGTTTGCCAAATCAGAAGCCGTTTGGCGTTCCACTGACGGTTACTTCGACCCGACTTTAGGCCAGTTGGTAAATGCATATGGTTTTGGCCCAGAGAAGCCTTTAAACGCAATAGATTCATTGAGCCTTCAGAAAATTCTTACAAGTGTCGGCTGGGAAAAGATAAAATTGACAGCTAGCGGTAAAATAGTAAAGCACCCCTCAACCTACCTAGATTTTAATGCCATTGCCAAAGGTTATGCGGTAGACTGTATTGCCAATTATTTATTGTTAAAGAAAAAGCAATCGATTTTAGTAGAAATTGGCGGTGAACTTATGGCAATTGGTCGAAACCCTAAGTCTGGCACTTCCTGGAAAGTAGCCATTTATGACCCGCTACAACTCAATCAACGTCGATGGATTACAACCGTTGAGTTAAGCGACCAAGGCTTAGCAACCTCAGGAAACTACCGCAAACACAGAACAGATAGTCTTACAGGTGAGAAATATGTTCACTCGATCAACCCGCTCACTGGAAGAACGGTTAAGACAAATGTATTGAGTACTTCTGTTTTAGCTCCTGACTGTATGACCGCTGATGCTTGGGCAACGGCGTTGATGGTTTTACCTCTCGAAAAAGGTCAAGAGCTTATTGAAAATCATCCCAAGCTAGAGGCTTTATGGATTGTCGCCAAAAATGATAGTTTGACTCAGGTTCCTTCTTCTCATTGGAATTGATTTTTTTAAATAAAAATCATTAAATTTAATTTTCCGCACTTCATTTAATTTTTCTTAACACAAAATATTTTTGTTTAGGTGGACTTATGTTGTTTAATTATTTTGAGAATGCCACCAGTAAAATGATTCTAAATTATTAAGCATCAATAATAATGAATTCAACATTATTTAAAGCATTACTATTAGCACTTTTTAAATTAGTTTTCCTTGCTTCAGGATTAGGCTTCTAGCCAGTCAACACTGCTAGCCTCCTACTAACTCATCATTTCAAAATGCACAGTTAGCTAGAGGTTAAGCTATTATCCTGGTATGCATATAACAAAAGCCCTAAGAGTGTTTATCGTCAGTTTGAATAATCTTGTGAAGAGGCGTTTTTAATTACATTTAATTGAGGTCCTTTTCTCTCTTAAGGCTTGTAAGGTATAGAAATCGGCAATTTGCAGAGCAAAATCTAAACTGTCTTTATCAGTATAATTTAACAGCATCTTTTCTGAACTGTGAGCAGATATGCTCATTATTAAGGGCATTGGAATTGTTCCATAGAGGTTTGTGCAGAAAGAACCTCTGCAAACGTGTGAATCCATTAGTCCCCATTTTGGATAAGTGCCACTTATTTTTCTTTTCTATTTGTTTCCTTTGCCTATTTCTGTTAAAGTTATCTTACTATCATTTCGTTAATCTCTGCAATTCTGCATATTTTTATAATATGCTTGTTGAATTTCTGAATTGATATTTTGTAAGGCAATCCATCTTTTATGATTTCTTTAGTTTTTTCAAGCACTGGAATTGTAACTCTTTTATCTGTTTTTTGCCGCCTGTTTGAACATCAGCTATAATTTTTACTGATCCTTCCTTGTGTGTGATTATTTTGGTTTGGACGATTCATTTTTACTTAACGTTTTGTTAAACATACCCAGCAAAACCATCTGGGCGGAGGGTGGCTAAAGTAAGGCTTCCACTTCTCCAGACTTAGTGTAACCAATCACTCGCACCATAAAAAAGTTGAATTTCATCTTCTTTAATGATGGGATTAGCACAAGTATAAATACAGCCATAATCATAATCTAATTCTATGATATTTTTAATTTATGGAAAAAAGCACTCCATAAATAGAGCATTTTTTATAAAATAATGCTAAAATTATTTAGCTTTATTTACTATTTTTATAACACAAATAAAATTAATTATTTATTAAAATATATAGTTTTATGAATAGAAGAAATGTATTAAAAAACATGGGGTTCCTGACCGCAGGGTTAACCCTTATTCCTTATTCGTGTTCCCTAACTCCTGAGTTTGTATTTAATCGCTTAGCCAATGTTAAAAAAGAGCAACAAGATTTGATCGGGTGGATTTGTAATTGTATTCTACCGGAAGATTTAGAAAACTTTCCTACGCCTGAAAGTCGGCAATTTTTTGTGTTAACTCAAATTAATGATTGTGAAAGCACAGAAATAATTCTTCGCTTTTTAAAAGGTCTTGAGTCATTTCAGCTAGCTTTATCTCCTACTAAAGAAATTAAGATTGATTCGTTAACTACAGAAGAACAATTCGTTTTTTTAAGTCTACAATTTGATCATAAAGGTACCATTAAAACATTTTTAGAAATATTAAAAAATTACTCTCTTTTACATTTTGAAACATCAGAAAGTTATATGAAAAACTATTTAGACTTTGAATTTATGCCAGGACGTTATATAGGTGATGTCACCGTTTAAATACATTATATTATGAAATCAAATACTTTTGATACCATCGTAATTGGTGCAGGAATGTCTGGGGGATGGGCTGCCAAAGAGTTTAGTGAGCAAGGATTTAAAACCCTTTTATTGGAACGCGGCCCCAATGTAGAGCATTTAAAAGACTACCCAACAACCAACACGCAACCTTGGGAATTTAAGCACCGCGGTAGGCTTACTGCAAAGGAAAAGAAAGAAAATCCTATAGCCAGTAGATGCTATGCTTTCAAAGAGGATGCCAAACATTTTTTTGTTAAAGATGATGAGCATCCCTATGTCCAAAAGAAACCTTTTGACTGGCTAAGAGGTTATCAAGTAGGAGGAAAATCAATAATGTGGGCACGCCAAGTTCAACGCTGGAGTAAATATGATTTTGAAGGCCCTAAACGAGACGGTTTTGCAGTAGATTGGCCCATTAGATATGATGACTTAGAAGCATGGTACACTTATGTTGAGAAATTTGTGGGTGTAAGTGGGAATAAAGATGGTCTAGACACCTTACCAGATGGTGATTTTTTAAAGCCATGGGAATCTAACGTGGTAGAAGATTATTTCAGTAAAGAAATGAAAAAACATTACAAAGATCGGCATGTTATTTATGGTCGTTGTGCACATCTAACTGAAAGTAAGCCTCAATTCATCGAACAAGGAAGAGGTCTATGCATGAGCAGGAAGATATGCCAAAGGGGCTGCCCTTTGGGGGGTTATTTTAATGTTAATTCTACTCTGATTCCATGGGCTTTAAAAACAGGAAACATGACTCTTAAGGCGAATTCTGTAGTTCAATCTGTATTGTATGACGAGACAAAAAAAAAAGCAATTGGTGTTCGGGTTATTGAGTCAAAAACAAAAGAAACAACAGATTACTTTGCTAAAGTTGTATTTGTAACTGCAGCAACACTAAACACTAATCTTATTTTATTAAACTCTAAATCTAAACGTTTCCCAAACGGATTAGGAAATGATAATGGGTTGATGGGCAAATACATTGCCTTTCATAATTATAGGGCCACAATCAAGGCCAAGTGTAAAGGATTTCCAGACAAGACTGTCGAAGGAGCAAAACCAACATCCCATTATGTTCCGCGTTTCAGAAATGTTTATGAACAGGAGACAGATTTTTTAAGAGGATATGCTGCTGGTTTTGGTGCTTCACCGGCAAGAAAAACTGATATTAGAGGCTTTGGTACAACGCTAAAAAAACAACTCCTCGAAACAAGAGAAACAGGTATTTGGAATGTTAATTCTCATATGATGGGAGAGACAATTCCTAAAGAAAGTAATCAAGTAACCTTAGATAAAGAAAAGGTTGATTCTTGGGGAATTCCACTTTTAAATATAAATGTAGATTATGATGAGAACGATGAGAAAATGATTCAAGACTTTTTTGAGCAATTTACTGAGATGTTTAAGAAAGCTGGCTTTGTTAATATTAAAACAAACGACAATAAAAGAAGACCTGGAAATGACATTCATGAAATGGGTGGTGTTAGAATGGGAAAAGATCCTAAAACATCATTACTAAACAGCTGGAATCAATTACATGAATGTAAAAACGTTTTTGTAACAGATGGCGCTTGTATGACATCTACAAGTACACAAAACCCTTCTTTAACCTTTATGGCAATTACAGCAAGAGCTGCTAATTATGCCATCAAACAAATGAAAAAAGGATTAATTTAAAGAGTTACAAATAATGCCTCAAAGCAGCCTGACTGAGATGGTGCTTCTTGACCTTAATATAAGTATATCACCTTCTGTAAGTTCTGGTATTTCTAGTCCTCTCAAAATAAGTCAAACTAACGTTTAAATGAATACATCCACTTGAAGGAATAGCACAAATACATTACTAATGTTATATATTTGATAATATGAGATTAAACCTAAATGCCTTTATAGCGTTTATTTTTACAATGGTTTTAGCTCAAGGACACTCTCAGGATTCAATTAATAAGTATGAGCCTCTTCGCCTAAGAGAAGAACTAGGGTTTAATAAACGTTATAGAGTATTAAAAACTACATTTAAAAGTTTAGATGGGTTTCAAAAATATTATCCAGGAACTAAAACAACCTTAGAGAGAATACTACGTTATCACTTTTATACGGCAATTCATATTAATCAAAAAGAGAATAAATTAATCTCGATGGATTTAACTGAATTCCCATTGAAAAATAATACTTCAGAAGAAGAAATAACAAAAGAAACAGTTAAGTTAATTGGAGACATGTTTTTCGGTTCAAATGAACTTAAAGTAATACCTATTCAATATTAACCAAAAACGGAATCATACTCTTTGTTATTCAATTCAGAGTGACAAATCATATATGCTTTCAAACATAATTTAACTAATTAACTTTAGCAGCGTTTTTTTTAAACTACTGGCATATCATCTTCAATAAGTTCTGGAAACTATTATATTTATGCAAACTAATGCATCCCTTAAACATAAAAGACTAATAATATGGATTTAGAAAAAATAAAAGCAACAGTACTTAAAGCAGTAGATTCAGTTGCTAAAAGTCTGGGAGTTGAATTAAGAGTTTTTGTTCTTATTGCCTTTTTAGTTGGTTATATTTTAGGTCGGCTCTAATTATCTTTAACTGCGTTTTATTTTAAACCACAGGCATATCATCTCTACTAAATTCTGGGTTTTTTTTAAAATTATTTTATTATGTTTGAATAGTATTAATCATAATTTTTTATGTTTGAATATTATTAATTAAAAAACAGTTTAAAATGAAAAAATTATTATTGCTAATTCTAATCTGTCCTCTACTTGTTTTTTCTCAAGTTGCTACAATTGATTTTCACTTTATAAACGATGGCATGAAAGACGATTATCTTGAAGTTGAAAAGGTTTGGGTTGAATTTCACAAGCAGAATATTGAAGATGGAAAAATGTTTGGGTGGTCACTATTTAAGATAGAGTCTACAAGCAATAATGATTCAGAAGCTCCTGATTACATGACACTTAATCGATTTGAATCCAAAGAAGCCATGGAATCAATGTGGAATGGAGTAACACCAGAAAGCTTCATGAAAATTGTGAAGAATAGGCTCAAAGGAAAAATATCGGCCAGAAAAATTAAAAAAATCCTTGAAGCAAAAGTTAAAAAATCTGTTCACACTTATACCATTAAGATGAAAGACCAAACAGTTCCTCCTGTTGAGATGAAAATCGGAGAAACGTTAAATATTTCAGCGATGGAACAAAAGGTTGATGACTATGATAAATACGAGTCATTTGTGGCGAAACCAATAGTCCAGAGTAATGTTAACGACGGAAATTTAAAATGGTGGGGCTTTACTGAAGTTACTGCTAGGAGTGATGACTCACTGATGGAGGTAACACATTTTACATGGCAAATACCAGTTGATGGAAAAAACGTAAAATGGTTTGATGATAAAGCAACCTCTATGTTTGGGGGTAAATTTACCTTTGATAAGTTGGCTAATTTAGTTGGTGAGTCACGAGAGATCGTTGGAAGTACAAAGCTTAAATTGATTATGACAGAAAAATAACTATTTAATTAATAAATTCTCTTTTAGTCGTGTTTTATGTTGGTTTTTTGGTTTGTCACTTCGCATTCGATTCGTTTTGAGTATCAAAGCTAATTGTGATGTTATCAAATCTTTTTATTCCTGAGTCATCGAATAAGGTCTTGAAGACTTTTCAGTACCCAATGTAATATTTGGGTTTGGACTCATCTCTATAGAAAAAATAGATCCATTCATGATTTCTTCATAAGTAATGTAATTTTTCTTGTGGGCAGTTTTATTTTTAAGGATCGCATCGATATAGATGTTTTCCTTTGAATTGTTGGCTGCTTTCATTTCAAAAGTATTCCCATTTTGAAGGTGTAATTTGATGTTTTTAAATAAAGGGCTCCCCATTACATATTGTCCAGTTCCAGGAGTTACTGGATAAAAACCCATGGCAGAAAAAACATACCAAGCAGAGGTTTGACCATTGTCCTCATCACCACAGAGTCCATCGGGTGCAGAAGAGTATAGTTTGTCCATAATATCCCTAGCTCGCATTTGAGATTTCCACGGTTGCCCGAGCCAGTTATATAAATATATAGCATGCTGAATGGGTTGATTCCCGTGAGCATATTGCCCCATATTCCCTACAAGCATTTCAGTTATCTCATGTATTTGTTGACCGTAATAGGAATCATTAAACGTGGGTTCTGCAGTAAAAACTTCATCTAAACGATTACGCATTTTGTCTGCACCTCCAAAGGATTCTGCCAAACCAATTGGGTCGTGAAACACACACCAAGTCCAGTGCCAAGAGGAACCTTCAGTAAAGGCATCACCCCATTTATCGGGAGTGAAAGTATTTGCCCAAGTACCATTTTCATTCTTCCCCCGCATAAATCCAATTTCAGGATCAAACAGTAATTTATAATTCATACTTCTCTCTCTAAACAGATCAACTTCTTCTTTTGGTTTATCCAAAGCTTTTGCAAGCTCAGCAATGCTCCAATCTGCAAAAGCATATTCTAAAGTCCGTGCAGCGTTTTCATTTACCCCAACATTGTATGGGACATATCCCAAAGCATTATAATAATCCGCTCCAAAACGCCCCACAGAATTTAGGGGGCCTTTACTTTCGGTATTTTTCAGGATTGCTTCATAAAGGATGTTTATATCATAACCTCGGATTCCTCTTAAATAGGCATCTGCAATATTCACTGCAGAATTCGATCCCACCATGCAGTCTCTGTGTCCTGGACTTGCCCATTCTGGCAGCCAACCACTTTCTTTATAAGTATTAACCAAGCCTTGCATCACCTGACTCAAGTAATCAGGATACATGATAGTGAAAAAAGGAAATACAGCCCTAAAGGTGTCCCAAAATCCATTGTCAGTAAACATATACCCTGGAAGAACCTTACCATTATAAGGGCTATAATGGACAATATCATCATTGACATCTAACTCATAAAATTTTCTTGGAAATAACAAGACGCGATAGAGTGCGGTGTAAAATGTTCTAAATTGCTCAACACTCCCTCCTTCAATTTCTATTCTGCCAAGCTCATTATTCCAAAGTATTGCAGCCTTATTCTTAGTTTGGTCGAAAGTATCATTCCCAATTTCCCTTTTTAGATTAAGTTCTGCCTGCTCCAAATTGATAAACGATGACGCCACTTTTGCCGTCACTTTTTCGTTGTCTTCTGTTTTAAAACTCAATACTGCTCCTACATGGTAATCTTCAGCACTTAATGACTGAGTTAAATTTCCGTTATCTGCCTTCTTGTTTTCGCTGGTTTTCCATGTCTGTATTTCATCAAAATCTTTATCAAAATAAATCACAAAGTAATTGTGGAAATTATCGGGTACTCCGCCACTATTATTTCGACAATAGCCAACTATTTTTCTTTCTTTAGGAAAGACTTTGACCATTGATCCTTTGAAAAATCCATCAACTAAAACGTGAGCATTTTCCGTTTTGGGAAATGTAAATTGAAACTGCGCACCGCGTTCTGTTGGCGTTATTTCAGTAGTGACATCGTAGTCGGCTAAATATACTTTATAGTAATGCGGTTTACTAATTTCAGCTTTGTGGGAAAACCATGAAGCACGTTGGTCTTCATTGACTTTAAGCTCACCCGTTTCAGGAAACAGAGAAAATGCAGCATAATCATTAATCCAAGGACTTGGCTGATGCGTTTGTTTAAATCCTCTAATTTTATTGGCATCGTAAGAATAACACCAACCATTTCCCATTTCGCCTGTTTGAGGTGTCCAAAAATTCATTCCCCACGGGGTGGCGATAGCTGGGTAGGTATTTCCATTGGAAAGCTCAAAAGCTGAATCTGATCCTACCAAAGGATTTATAAAATCTACAAGATCATCAGTGTTTACTGAGATATTAAGTTCTTGTGCTTCAATACCATTTAGTGCAACAAGCAATAATATGAATCTTACTGTTTTCATTATTTATTTAAAATTTAGTTTTTAAATCGTTTTAATTTATTATCCAGATTATAGGGTGCCTAACAGGTAAATTCCTTATTACTTCTGAATGATTTGGATAAGCAGGTAATTCAAGATACGTATCTAAGTACTTTGAATTATTGTATGCTAATGCTCCAAATAGCAAGGCTGGATGACATACAGGCCATTCATTCCAAATATAAATATCCTTTTCGTATGGCCACTTAGACTTATCTTCAACGTACGGATAGATAAATTCAAGACCTTTTTTTAATGACTTTCCATCTTTAGTTTCGTATTCAAACAAATTATCGTCAGGAGTAGATAATATTTGGGCGAGGTTGCAAAAAGCATCGATATTAAATAGTGAATAACCATAAGGTTTGGTTCTTTTCAATTCCAATGGAAAGCTACCATCAAAAGCCATTTGGTTCGAAAGAAGTGTGTTCTTAAATCGATCCTTACAAAGTATTATAATTTCTTCGTTTTCTGTTAATACTGCCATAGACGCTGCCGTAGCTGCCCAACAGGTGCCATGATTGTTTTTCCAATTCATTTCAGATATACCATATTCGTGAGTAGTCATCCATTCTAGGAATTCACTAAACCAGGCTTTGATTTTAACTGATTGCTCTGGTGAAATACCTCCCTTGTCAGAAAGAACCTTTACAGATCGAGCAACCTCTACAAAATGGTATGCGTCTATCAATCCGATGCCTCGACCTGTAACTTTTCCAAAAATAGCTTGTGCATAGAGCAAATGTGGATTCATCTTAGTATTGGTATCTACAAACCAAGCATTCAAATGTTCCAATGCCTTATCTGCATACATTTTATCTTCCGTTAGCAACCATGCCGAGGTTAAAGTGGCTGTAATTTCACTTAATCGAATCATTGCATATCGATGCGTTGTAAAATTATCGGGGTTTGTTTGACCATCGCGTTGTTGATAAGCACCTCCTGGATTCTCTGGATTTGGCCACCAATAGTCTCCCTCAGAATAAAAATCGTGTAACCCTCCAACACTTCGTTCACAATGTGCATCGGTTACTGTTTCAGGAATTGAACTCAAATATATTTTTGCTCTTGCAATTTCGGTTTCTTTCAATGCTACAATAACCGGATCCTTAAAATCTTGTGCTTGAAGATTCAATGGTATAAGAAGGCCAATGAATGCAATACAAAATATAAATGAAGCTTTCCTTTTTAAAATATTTTTATCCATAATGTATAATTGTTTTAATCTATTTTTTTTGAATTGATGGTCGTGATCAGTATTCTGAATTCTTTCAGATAATTTTTTAGAAAGAAATTTAATTTCCTTTTTATATGATAGATCTCCTACTACATTTTTCGTTTTCATAGGATCTATTTCGTGATCGAACAATTCACTTGCAACAACTTCTCCTGTGCTTAGTTTGACCGTACAATAATCGCACAAATACACTAATAAAAAAACCTCAAAATATTGATTATAAATATGTAAAGGAATTTGGGTGTATAATATCTAGATTATATTTATAATAAAAATAACTTTTTAAAGCTCTTGGAATACCGTCTTGATAAAACATAAAATGCATATTACTATATGCTGTAGTATTTGAAGAGCGTATATTTTGATTAAAATCATTTATAATTCAAAACCTATACTAACAGGTCTTTTATAACTTTACCATGAACATCCGTAAGTCTGAACCTCCTCCCCTGATATTTAAAGTTTAATTTTTCGTGATTGATGCCCAGTAAATGCAACAATGTAGCTTGGAAGTCGTGAACATGAACAGGGTTTTCTACAACATTATAGCTAAAATCATCGGTTTGACCATAAACTAGCCCTTTCTTGACACCAGCACCTGCCATCCACATAGTAAAACAACCAGGGTGATGGTCTCTCCCATAGTTGTCCTTAGTCAAACGACCCTGAGAAAAACTGGTTCTACCAAACTCACCTCCCCAAATCACTAAAGTATCTTCTAGAAGTCCTCTTTGTTTTAGGTCTTTGATGAGTCCTGCAGTAGCCTGGTCAGTAGCCTTGGCCTGTTTCTTTATATTCGAAGGTAGATTTCCGTGATGATCCCATCCTGTGTGATATAACTGAATGAATTTAACATCTCTTTCAGCTAATCTTCTCGCTTGTAAACAATTTGCTGCAAATGTGCCAGGAATCTTTGCATCTTCACCATACAGCTTATATACATGCTCCGGTTCTTCTTTAACATTCATTGCCTCAGGAACGGACTGTTGCATTTTATATGCCATTTCATATTGTTTAATTTGAGACTGAATGTTTAAATCTTGGTAAAAATCATGTTGATAAGCATTCAATTCATTGATGTAGTCAATGGCTCTTTTTCTGTCATTTTGAGTAATTCCTAAGGGATTATTTAAGAATAGGACCGGATCTTTGCCATTTCTAAACTGAACGCCCTGGTGATGAGAGGGTAAAAAACCATTACTCCAAGCTGCAGAATTTAGTGGCTGAGCTCCTCCATCTGATTTGGACATTAGGACAACAAAATTTGGCAAATCTTTGTTGTCGCTACCCAAGCCATAACTCAGCCAAGAGCCTATAGAAGGCCTTCCCGAAAGCTGAGATCCAGTTTGCATAAACATAACGGCAGGTTCATGGTTTATTGCATCTGTATGCATTGATTTAATAATGCAAAGTTCATCTACAATTTTAGCTGTATGGGGAAACAAATCACTTACCCAAGCTCCTGAATCCCCATATTGTTTGAAATCAAAAATAGATTTTACAAGGGGATAAGAGGATTGACCTTCAACCATTCCAGAGTTCCTTTGAGTTTTTTTTAGAGACGGAGGGATTTCTTTCCCATGCCAATTTACTAGTTCTGGCTTAAAATCAAAAGTCTCTATTTGCGATGGTCCACCACTTTGAAAAAGATATATAACTCTTTTGGCCTTGGGTATAAAGTGAGGTGATTTATATGGATAATAAAAATCATTTTTGAGAATAGATTGTGCAGAGGCAATACTAGGATTAATAAGAGTCGAAAGTGCAATAGATCCAAAACCTAAAGAAGATTTTTTTAAAAAACTCCTTCTTGAGTCTGCAAACCTTTTGTTGTTTAAAAAATCTTCCATTCTTAGAATATTAATAAATATTAACTGCCTCTGAGGTATTCATTAATCCATTAATTACAGTTGCCAAAGCAGCTGTTTTAACTGGATCGATCCCATCATTAAGTTTTTTTTCTCCAATACTTATATACTTTATAGCATTAAAATAATTCTTCCTAAATCTTTTGTATTCTTCATTATAATATTTTTTTAAAGTATTTAATTCGTTTTCGGAGGGGCATCTACTGGTTACCTTTCTGAATATTTCCGCCAATAATTCATTTTCTGAGTTGTTGTTTTTAGCAAGAGTTTTTTCTGCTAAAGCCCTTCCCGCCTCAATAAACTCTGGATTATTAAGTAATGCTAAAGACTGAAGAGGAGAGCTTGTTAATGTTCTTTTAGTTGCACAAAAATCCCTATTAGGAGCGTCGAATAGCGTCATTAAGGGCGGGGGAGCTGATCTTTTCCAAAAAGTATATAAACTCCTCCTATAAAGATTTTCATCCTTTTTCTTAGGATATTTATATCGCCACGATTTATCACTTAAATCCCAAATACCGTCCGGTTGATAAGGGTACACACTTTTCCCTCCAATTTTATTCACTAACAAACCGCTAATTGCAATTGCATTGTCTCGAATCATTTCTGCTGACATTCTGAAACGAGGGCCACGGGCAAGTAATTTGTTGTCGGGGTCATTCTTTTGTAAGACTTTCCCAGCTGTTGACTCTTGCATATAGCAGCTAGACATTAAAATTAGTTTATGTAATCTTTTAATATTCCAACCATATGAAATAAAACTAGTTGAAAGCCAATCCAAAAGTTCTGGATGACTAGGGGTATTTCCTTGGCTTCCAAAGTTATCAGATGAAGATACCAGCCCTTGACCAAAATGCATTTGCCATATTCGATTCACAAAAACACGAGCTGTTAAAGGGTTTTTATTGTCAAAAAGCCATTTAGAAAGTCCCAGACGGTTTTTAGGTAAATTATTGTCAAAATTTAAAATAGCTTTTGGTGTGTTAGGGAACACTTCCTCTCCAAACTCATTGTAAACTCCACGTTTAAGAAGATATGTCTGTCTTGGTTCTGGAGTATCCCCCATGACCATTAATTCTGGGATAGAATCAATATGATTCATTAACTTTCCCCTTAATCTCCTATATTCATTATTCATTTTAATCGAGCTGTCGTCAATGTTTTTGGAGAAATACTCTTTTAACAGAATTTTTCGGCTTTCATTTGAGGAATTTAAATTAGTGCTTTCAAATGGGGTAACATCGTATTTATATGCAATCTCCAATGCCGAAAGTGCTATATTATATATTTTCAACTCATCAATACCACCATTTAAGAAGGTCTTGAATTTATGCATTGGTCCTACTCTAAAGCCATTAAAGCCGTAGGTGTGAATGTTGGGTTTAAATAAAATTGACTTATACAACTCATTTCCCTTTTTGATGGTAGGTGCTTTTTCTCCATTTATGAAAAAGTTTAATCCGTTTACGTGGCCTTTGCCGTCATATGTAATGGTTACTTCAGTCCATTTTTTTTCTGGTATAGGGTCAATAGTTTCAATTTCAATAGCATTTTGAGGCCAGGATCGAGCAATAATAAAATTGAGCTTATTGTTTTTAATAAACAATGAATAGCCCTTTAACCCTAAACGAATTTGCTCACAATGACTGAAAATTATTGCTTTATCATAATGGTTTTCTGGATAAAGAGCCAAAGAGATAGAAAAAGGATCTGTCTGATCAAACCATCCTACTTTTTTTGGGAGTGTTAGGTTAGTGAATTCATTAATAAAAAGACCTTTATTTTTATATCCATTCTTGATTTCAGGCTCATTGATTTTAGCTTCTATATTGTAAGACAATCCACTAGGACTGAGGAATTTTTTATCACTTTTTTTTCTAAATTTATCGAAAGGATAAAATGCAACCAAACCCCTGTCTTTGTTTTTTTTCAAACTTTCAAAAGTATTTTGTTCGTTAGATAGCCAGACTTCAAATTCTTCTTTATTGTTTTTTTGATAAGTGACTATTTTTTCAGATTGATTATTAAGTTCATTTTTAATATAATCGATAACCATTTGTTGATCTTTATCAGCAAGAAGAAGAGATGGGCCGGCAGTTTGTCCGGGACCATATACAGCAGTACCTATCTCGTTAGTATTATTAAAAAAGCTTGAAATCTCATAGAAGTTTTTTTGGGTTATTGGATCATATTTGTGATCATGACACTTTGCACATTCTAATGTTAACCCTAAAAAAGCTTTTCCAAATGTTGTTGTTCTATCCGAAACATACTCCGCCCTATATTCTTCAAAAATAATTCCTGCCTCAGAGTTTTTTTTATGGAGTCTGTTAAACGCCGTCGCCTTTATACTTTGAGTATTCGATTCTGGGATTAAATCTCCAGCTAACTGATAAGTAACAAACTGGTCGTAGCTCATGTTGTTATTAAAGGCGTCAATAACCCAATCTCTCCATGGACTAAAATCGCGGTGTTTATCGTCTAAATAACCATCAGAATCTGCATACCTAGAAACATTCATCCATTCAGCTGCCATTCGTTCTCCGTAATTAGGTGAATCTAAAAAAAGATCGATTAATTTTTCATAAGCATCAGTAGATGTATCATTAAGAAATGCATCTATTTCTTCTATTTTAGGAGGTAGCCCTTTTAATGTAAAACTTAATCTTCGGATTAATATCTCCTTATCTGCTTTTTTAGACGGTAAAATATGGTTTTCATCAAGTTTATTTTTGATAAAAAAATCTATTGAATTCTGTCCCCATTTCTTTCCGATTTTTGGAGTTTCATTATTAGTTTTAATTGGAACGAATGACCAATGAGGCTCGTATTTTGCTCCCTGGTTGATCCATTTGACCAATGTGGCAATTTCATGTTTTGAAAGTGACAAGTGAGACTCAGGAGGTGGCATTCTCTCATCAATATTATCTGTAAATAATCTCCTGATTAATGATTTTTTTTTATCGTTTAAAGTTAAAACGTCACTATTTTGGGTAAATGCTTCCTCTTCACTCAAATCGAGTCTTAAATTGGCTTTTCTTTTATTGCTGTCAGGACCATGGCAGGCAAAACAGTTATCTGACAAAATGGATTTGACATTATAATTATAACTAATTTCATCAGGTAAAGTCTGATAAGTAGATAAAATTTCAGTTGGAAGCCCTTGTTCGCATCCAAAGCTTAATATAGCCAGCAATAAAAAATTATACTCTTTTTTTATAAAACTCAAAAAAGCCATAATTTTATATTTATAATTTAACTTATTATTAATATTGTTCAGTTACCCTGTTAATTAAAAATTATTTACATATTAATAAATATAATAAATAATTCGAACTTGGCCTTAAGAGAGTTCTGCAAACATTAAATCACTTTAAAGAATAGCAGGGATTAGATAATATATCCATTTCACCAGCAGATACCTATAGGGGAAATAGATTTATTTTGAATGGTTTAGGTGTTGAATTGAGAGTTTTAGTTTGGATTTTTTAGAGTTTACCCCTGCCAACTGGTTTTAACCTTCAAATAAAAGAGGGTAATTAGACCCCGCTATCTTAATTAAAATCAATGGTTTAGAGCTATACGACTGATGAAATCCTAGGACTTACTTATTCCAAGATTCTTCAATTTTATTGGTAAGTTCCTTTACAATATCAGGATACTTTAGCGCTAAATCTTCCTGTTCATGTGGGTCTTTATATATATCGAACAACTGAATTTTTTCATTTGGTTTGTAGGTTTTATTAGGGATAATAAGCTTATAAGGTTCCGTAATCGCTATTTGATAAAAAAGACTTTCATTAACGGTATTAAAGTCGTGGGCATAGATCTCCCCAAATACGGCTTCTCTATTTATAAGTTCGGTTTGGTTCAAAACGTTAATTCCGTCTAATTCTCCAGAAGGTTTAACACCCACCAAGTTTAAAACTGTAGGAAGCATATCTAGACTACTCACCAGCGTTCGGTCATCAAGTTCAGGCGTGATTTTACCTTTCCACTTAAACATAATCGGAGTGCGCATTCCGTAATCATAGGGTGCTCGTTTAGAAATGGGATTGTACTTGCTATCGTTTTTGTTTTGAACCCACCCATTATCGCAGACGTAGACGAACAATGTGTTTTCAGTTTGGCCTTTCTCTTCGATATAATCTATCAGCTCTCCGCAGGTGTTATCAAACCATTCGCACATGGCCCAATACTTGGCAACATATTCGGTAGGTGCCTTTGGCAAGTATTTTTGCAAAAGACTGTCTGGCGGATTATGCGGACTATGTGGTAAAAATGGAGCGTACCACATAAAAAAAGGCTTTTTCTTTTCTAGCGCTAAGTCAATGTAGCTGTTGAGTGTATCCATTCCTTTTCGACCAATTTCAAGTCCATAATCGCCGTGTCTGCCACCTCTTTTTGGGTCGCCATGTGTCATACCATCATCAAAACCACCATTTGCATAATTTCCCAACCACCATTTGCCAGTCTGAAAAGAGAGATATCCTTTCTTTTTAAGTATATCTGGAAGGGTTTCTAATTTTTTGAAGTTTTCTATTACAGATGCATAATTCTTTGATCGCCGTGGTGATTCCCAAGCTGGTTTAACAGTTCTATCATCCCCGGGCAATACCCTATCATTACCTAAAACCATATGGTGCCTAGGATAAACCCCTGTGATAATGGAAGCTAAAGATGGTGCACACAGAGAGGTAGGAACATAGCCGTGGGTAAACGTGCGACTTTCATTTGCGAGTTTATCAATATTAGGTGTTTTGATAGCTTCGTGTCCCATAAAACCATAATCTGTCCAAGCTTGGTCATCGGAAATTATAAATACAATATTGGGTAGTTCTTCCTTTATCTCTTGTTTGGTTTCTTTGCACGAGGCAAAAGCCAATAAAGCAAAAGCTATTGCGAATAGTGTTCTAATATTTTTCATTTTATAAATTTAATTTAAATACCATTTCAAGCAATCCTGTACTGTCATGGGATGCTATCTTTTTTGTTATTCTAAGCTAGAAATACTTTTATGGGATAAGGCCTTAGGGGTTAAAAGAAAACTAATATCTTTTTGGCCGAGGGATTCGGTTATATACCCATTTCACTTGTCACCTTTCATTGCAGACCTTAAGGCTTGTTCTGATTCGGCATTCCAATAGCCACACTCCAATTCAAAAAATACAGATGTATATGGAATTGCCAAATCAGTTTTAAGGATCAGTATATTAAACAGCTTTGCAGACTTGTCTAGTTCATTAATTATATCCTCATGTAACATAGACTTTACAGGTTTTCCTTTTAATACCTTGTCGAGAGCATTTCTATAGGCTTCTATTCCAGTTGCATTCTTCTCTGTTACAAAAGTCATTTCCTTATCTATAAATATATTAGCATCAACATGAGTAGCTTTTTCCAGCAATTCTGACACATAGGCAATTGCCTCCAACTGATTATATTTAATCCATATTGTTTCAATAGCGGGATTACTTTGTTTGGGATAAGCTGCATCTGCTACAACTATCCAATTCCTATGCCCATATGCTTTTAATTTATGCTGAATTTCATTCTTCCAATTTTCTTCTACTTCAATCTTCTCATTTTTACTTGACTCAATTTGCCCAAAAGAAACTATTGGAGCAAACAGTAAAACAAGAAATAGCTTTTTCATAATGCTGATATTTATGAACTTAAATGTAATAAATAATTCAAACTTGGGTTTAGGAGTGAATATAGAATAGCAGGGATTAGGGTATATTCCCATTTCACTAGCACGTTCTTAAAAGGAAATAGATTTATTTTGAAGGGGTGGGTTATTAAATTGAGAGTTTTAGATAAATTTAGAGAAAAATCGAGAAGAATGTTTCAGAACATAGACCAAATCTCTTACTATTGCAAATTTGCTTCAAAAAAAAGGTGGGGAGGATCAATAGTTGAATAATAGCTTCTAACCCCTAATCCAACTCTAGGGGGGTCGTAGATATATCTATTTTAATTAGATTTTCATATATTTAAACATCTTAGAGCTGATACTATGAAAAAGCTGATTCTTATGGTTATATTATTATTTAATTTTAATTCATATTCTCAGCATATCAAAAAATCACAAATTGTGCAATCTCAATCCTTAAATAATAAAAAAATAGAGGGGTATCGCGCGATTTGGTTTGAACTCGGCCAAAAGTATCCTGATGGGGACAAATATTCAGGTGCATTGGGAACATACACAGCCAAACATGTTCCGCTTGCCATTTATTCAGAAAAGGCAAATAAAACTTTTTTTGTTTATGGGGGCACCAAATCTAAAAACGAACGCTATCTACTCTGCATGATTGGAGTGTTCAATCACAAAACCGGAATGGTATCCAAGCCAACTGTGGTTTATGATAAGCAAGGTGTTAACGACCCTCACGATAATCCATCGATAATGATTGATGACAATGATTACATATGGGTGTTTGTGAGTGGTCGTGGTCAAACTCGTCCTGGATTTAAATATAAAAGTACCAAACCCTTAAATATTGATGAGTTTGAACAAATAACCGAAGAAGAAATGACCTATCCGCAACCGCGAAATACGGACTATGGATACTTTCATTTTTTTACTAAATATACTGGTGTGCGACAATTATATTATGAAACCAGTCAGGACGGAGTTAATTGGACAGATGATAAAATGTTGTCTGCTATTCCAGTTCAAGAAGGTGAAAAATCTGGACACTATCAAACAAGTAATATTTATAACGGTAAGGTTTTGGGGACTTTTTTTAATCGTCATCCAAGGGGAAACGTAGATAAAAGAACAGATTTGTACTATGTACAAACTGCTGATTTTGGAGAAAAGTGGACAACGATTGATGAAATAAAACTAGAAATACCTTTGACTGAAAAGTCATCATCCTCCAGGGCAATTGATTACGCATCTCAAGGCAAAAACATATATTTAAAAGACATGGAGTTTGATCCCGATGGAAACCCTGCCTGTCTTTATATTCGAAGCTTTAGTCACGAACCCGGTCGTCGCGGAGGACCTTACGAATGGTGTGTAACAAAATGGGATGGTGAAAGCTGGAAAACGACAGTTGTTACTCAGAGTGACCATAATTATGATATGGGCAGTCTTTTTATTTCTGACAAAGAATGGAGAATAGTTGGACCAACCGAAAATGGCCGACAAGCTTGGGGAGTTGGTGGAGAGATCGTCATCTGGAAATCTTCTGATAAAGGCAATAGCTGGAGGAAGGAGAAACAACTAACCTTTAACAGTGAGTTTAGTCATTCATATGTTCGTAAAGTAGTAAACGGAAAGACAACGTTTTGCTTTTTTTGGGCCGATGGAGATTCACATAAATTTAGTAAAAGTGAACTTTATTTTGGTGATTTTGAAGGAAATATCTGGAAATTACCTTACAACATGAAAAAGGAATACGAAAACCCTTTAAAAGTCAATTTATCTTCTCTTTAGGGTTTGCGAACTAAATGGTCATTCCTTCTAACTCCTTATTATTAAACTGGTTGCTTGTGCAACTTACTTAGATAAACACTTAGGCTCTTGGAATACTGCAGCAGTTACTTCTATGGTTGGTATGTTTGGAAGGGCTGGCAGAAAATAAAAATCAAGTTGTGCCTATGGGGTTGAAGAGTAATTAGGCTATATAACCTAATCCCTGCTATTCTTTAAAGTCGATTTAGAGGTTGTAATAAATCATGGTTTAATTCCTCGATATATAGATTTAAAACCTAACAAATCGTTTAGTGTTAAATGATTTTACTAAATTTAAATTCTATAGGAATAATTGAGGCAAAGTATAATTACATTTTTCGAACTAATAGTATCTAAGTTCTTTTAACCCTAAATCAGTGGAATTTATCATAGAGAACTAAATGTCATCAGTACTTAAAAGTGAATGTTTGAAAATCGATTTATAAACTAATTTAAAAGGCAATGAAAAAGTTAATTTTTTTATTTAATGAACTAGCTATTAAGCAGTTTAATTTCTTAATAATATTTTTGTTTTTTCCGATTATATCTTTATTCGGACAAGTTGGAATAGGAACAGAAACTCCTGATTTGTCTGCAATTTTAGAGATCGTGTCACCGGACAATAATAAAGGTGTACTTCTTCCTAGGTTGACCTCTGTTCAAAAAAGCAATATAAGCTCACCTACCGATGGATTGTTATTATACCAGAGTGATGAGCTTAATGGTTTTTATGTATATAAAAATGGAGGTTGGGAATGGTTGGTTTCCACTGTCAATTCTTTAACTCATATGGATGATAGGAGTAATATAACTCTTGGGAGCAAGATTGCTAGTTCATCAGCTAATAATTCAATTGCGATAGGCTCGAA
>Ga0209711_10001444_pt1 | contig 23054 bp, 17 predicted proteins | sample ArcticOcean_MG_C_7_FD_187441 | JGI IMG/M metagenome (GOLD analysis project Ga0209711, IMG submission 187441) | Marine microbial communities from western Arctic Ocean - ArcticOcean_MG_CB11_88 (SPAdes) (version 2) | ecosystem: Environmental > Aquatic > Marine > Oceanic | place: Arctic Ocean...
AGTGGGTCGGCCGTCTGGTTTGTTTACTCGAAGGGCAAATCCATTGGGGGATTTAACAAAGAAGTCATACCATCCAGATTCCCGCGGCAAAATAGAACCTTCCCAGTAAATCGAGAACTTTTTTGAATTCATTTCATCAAAAGGAGCATTTTTTCCAAAATCAAACTGAATTTTAAGATCCACTTTTTCGGTGTGCATCTTTTTCTTTTTGTTCATTCCTTCAGCATTGTAGTATTTTGCTTTTAAACCTGATTCGTATTCATAAATTCTCGGAACTCCAAGAAATTGTGAAAATATATCTGCTACTGATTGACGAAACTGACGGTTGGTTAATCTGGCTAGTTCTATCCGGGATTCCATTTGGAAAAGTTCGGGTTTTTGATAAAAGGATTCAAAAATGAACCGCGATACTTCTTCCGCTTCCCTGCCCTTAACTAATCCGGGTTCGTAATCGGGCATTGTTTTGTCGACATAACGGATTATTTTTTCAATGGGCCAATCCCCGATTAAAGGTTTTGAATATTCATCCTCCACTCCCTGGCCCTTGTCTCCATGGCACTCAGCGCAATGTTTATTGTAGAGAATTTGACCTGCTTGAGCACTTGGATTTGACCAAGCAATAATTTGCCATCCCCAAAGGAGGATAGAAACTACCAAAATAAGATGAGATTTCACTGCATCATAAAATAGAGTTTATTTATAAAAAACCAATTCAGAATGAAGCTATTATAAAATTTATGCTATAGAAGCTTGGTCTTTTTCAGGTTTCTTTCTTACGCCAAAAAAACATCTTTTCTTCATCTTCGCGCCCTTCAAAATTTCGGGGGTTCCATTCATCGAGTAATTCGAACTTGGGGCTGAAACGGTTTACGATCTCTTCCCGATCGGCACCAAAGGGTGGGCCTTCTTCGTTAAGAGGGAAAACGAAATGGATGGCAAGAAAGTGACCGCCCGGTTTAAGCCAGCGATCGAGAGCGTGGGCGTATTCATCCCTTCGACTTGGGGCAATTGCGCAATAAAGAGTATGTTCAAAAATTAAATCGAATGGCTGTTCGGGAGACTCAGTAAGAAAGTCACTGGTGAAAAACGCCAAGCCCGGTTGGGCTTCGTATCGTTTTCTTGCTTCTTCCAGGGCAAGGTTCGATAGGTCCAATCCAGTGGTTTCAAAGTCGGCCAATGCCCAGGCACTTGCATCGTGTCCACGCCCGCACCCAGGGACCAAGACTCGGGCGTTCGGATCCAAGGTTGATTTCTTCAACCAGTCGACTAGACCAGGGGCCGGTTCGCTTTTGTCCCAGGGGGTATCATTCTGGAGGTATTTTTTTTGCCAATTTGTATCCATATTTAAACGCTAGGAGATTAGTTCGATTTGATTCGTATTTGACGATATTCCATTTGTCCACGATCACCTTCCAATCCAATTGGACCGGTGGCAGGAACTTTGAATTTCGCATTAAGCACTTCACCGTTACAAGTGCAGTGGGCAATTCCTCCTTGGACTACCGCAATGATTTCATTCCATTGTTGAGGTTTATATTTTTTGAGTTCTTTCCAGGGACCTGCCAAGACATAGTCTCTGCATTGGAGCTGGGGTTTGCGGATAAAGATTCCACTGTCCGCATTGGGGGTGGCACGGAATTCAAGTTTGAGCGTAAAATCTTTTGGAAATTCCATGGTGGTCCAGAGTTGCTGCACTCGTCTGCCTTCAGGAGGAGTTGTAACCACGAGGCGCCCGTTGATCGCCTGGTAGCGCCCGTCGTCACTCGTTTTTTTTCCGGCAAAATCGGTAAGAGGTTTGAGAGTTTTCTTGGCTCGGAAACCCCAACCAGTTAGGTCTTTTCCATTGAATAAGGCAGTGAAGCCAGATTCCATTTCAAAATTCTCAGGCTTGCTTTCGATGAAGCCATGAGTGGCGAGCAAAGGTCTTAGTGCGGTCGCCCATTTTGCATAACCCAGCTTGTTTGGGTGAAGCCGGTCAGGGAACTCAGTTTTCTTGGCATCCCCTTGGTCATCCGCAAACAGAAGCCATGTATCGAGTACTGTCACCTGGGCATCCCCTTTGACGACCTCGAAATAAAGTTGGTTAATTTTTTTGATCTGGTCGGCGGGTCTTTTCTTGCTCGCCGAACTGGGGAATGTTTTGCAAAGAATGATCGGCATATCAAGGTTGTGTGCTTTGAGCTTCTTGATAATGAGTTTCAGGTTGCCTGCGATGATTTGAGGAGAAGCATTTTCCTCCAGATCATTAGTACCAATTAGAATGACTACACCCTTTGGGTTAAGGGCGAGGACATCCTCATCGAGGCGAATCAGTACGCCGCGAGTGGTATCGCCGCTTATTCCACGATTAGCGACCTTGAGTCCCGAAAAGCTGTTCCCCATATTATCTCCCCAGCCTTGGGTAATTGAATCACCCAAAAATACCATGGCTCCTTGATCTTCTTCAACCAACTTGGCCCAGCCTGAACGCTTCTGTTCCCAAAGTTTTTTAAACCATGGATAACGTCGAATGGGTCCTTCGCCAGGCAATACTTTGTCGTTTGAAGGAATCGCAAATTTCGAGTCTGCCGCAGATAAGTTTGGGGCGAGCAGAAAGAGGGTAAGAGTAAGTAACGGGATTTGGGTAAATTTCATTAAGATTTAGGTAGAACTGATTAGAGGACAGAGAAAAATAATTGACTAGGCTGATGGGGTTACTTTTACAATTCACTAAGTTGCCTGTCGTGAACATGAGTAAGGAGTAGTAAGCAAGAAATTGCCCCAATCAAAGCAATAGCCATATCTGATTGTGTATCCCAAATGTAACCCTGAGTACCGAGGAAGGCATCTGCATTCCCTCCAATGAGCAGCGCCGCCCACCACTCGATGAGTTCGTAAAAGGCACTGAATGCTAAGCAGATTGAGATGATTAGAAAATGCCTCCAGCCATTCGTACTGACCACTTGTTTACGAATCAGAATTTCCCGAGCGATTAAGGCCGGTACAAATCCCTGCATGAAATGTCCAACCTTGTCGTAATTGTTTCGTTCCCATCCCAAGGTAGTGCTTATCCAATCAAAAAGGGGGACCTCGGCGTAAGTATACTTTCCTCCAATCATCAGGACGATACAATGGAGTAGAATCCAAAAATAGAGCAGGGGAGTGAGGGGGAATGATGCACGAGTCTTGGCCATGATAAACAAGCCGATGATCGCTGGGCCTGCTTCCAATATCCAGGTTAGGCGATCCTTGGGTTCGAAGCCTGACCAGATAAGAATTCCGAAGAAAATAGCCAGCCATAGATATGTTCTTGGTTTCATTAATTTATTGAAATATTGGTTCTGTTCCTTTTTCCGTTTAGTGCCGTTCCAATCCATGTGTAACGGATGAGGTAGCGATAGGAGAGGAGCAGTAGACTGGTTGCAACCAAAGAGACAAAAAGAATCTTAATTAGATTGGGGAGGTTCCAATTTGATACCCATATTTGTAAGAGTTGTATAATACTAAGGTGGGCAAGGTAGACCCAGTAGGCAGAATCTGAGATATAGCGTACCAATGGATTGTCTTTGGAGAAGAGTTTTCGAAAGAGTCCGATCATTCCAAAGATCATGAACCAAGAATAAGTAGAACCAGCTAGGGACGCGATTTCTTTATTATATTCTATACTTTTATCCTCCATTAGGAACAGACCGATACAAAAGGTTGGAATCGCTAAGGCGAAATAAACAGGCCAGAATTGCCCCACCTTGTTGATGAAGTCGGAATTTCCAAAACAGATTGCCCCATACCCAAAGAAGATGGCATAGTAGCCCAATTTAACCCAGTCGGGTTCAAGCGTTACAGTGGTATCCGGTCCAAAGTTTGCCCCCATTGAAAATTGAGCCCAATAAGTAATTGGTATGAGCCAAAGAAGACGGAATCGTGACTTGGCCAGCCAATAAATTACTCCCGGTAGAGGAAGAAGTTTTAGCATTTCCGCCAGGAGTAGAAATCCCACGATTAGGTAGATCAGGTCGTAAAGGAACCAAAAATGATGGGTAATAAACTTGCCGTTTAATAGGTAGGCTTCGAAAAAAGAATTAACCTCGTTTCCGGGATCCACTCCTCCAAGAATTTGAATCACTTTCTTTCTCCCTTTTTTTACCGAATCAAATTTAATTGTCAGCTCAAGGATGTCTCCTGCGATCCACTTCGTTGTCTTGCGATCGGCATAGGCACCCATTACGGGAATGGAACCCTCCATGTTCTTGAGATTAGGATCTGCTCCGTTTTTCAAAAGAACCCGAACACTGTCGGGTTGGCCTAAAAAAGCCGCAAAATGAAGCGGGGTCGAGCGGTAGCGGTCAATCGCGTTCACTAGGGCGCCGGCCTGAATTAAGGTGTTCATTACCTCGACTTGTCCGGTTCCAGCTGCCCAATGAAGGGGGGAGATTTGTTTTCTGTCCCTTTGATTGGGGTTGATTCCACTTTTCAAAAACGATCGAACCTTTTCTAGGTTCCCAGTTCGTGATGCTTGCCAGATATTTTTGGCTTCTTTCTTCTGTATTCCTGATGAATTGCTTGCCCCAATCGATTGATCTTGGGGTAACTCTTTTTTCCCTTGATTCCACCATTCATTAATCTCACGCATTTTATTTTGCAGCGGTAAAAAGACGGCAAGGCACAATACAAAAGGGAGTACGATTCTCTTGAACCGATTATTAACAAGGACGATCGTCCCGTGTTTTTGCCAGATCATCATCGTAAAGAATCCGCTTACAAAAAAGAAAAGGGACATTCGAAAACCATGAATCAGCATCAATGGAATTCCGTAAATTTCGCTTTGATTTACATCCTGTACTGGCCAGATTGGATTGGGTAAAAAAGAGAGTAAGACATGCAAAATAATGCCTAGCAGCATTGCAAAACCACGCAGGGCGTCGAGGTGGTGAAATCTAGTATGCTTCAAATCACTCGTTCACAGCTGTCCAGAATTCCCCATCCATATCTAGCACGCTGAGAGATTTGAGATCACATCCATCCAATTTCGCAGAGTTTAAATAGACTTTTGTTTGACTTCCCGGATCAATCTTTTCCGATAAGAAATGCTTTCTTAATTCTTTCTCTTTCTTTTCCGCGCTCTCCTCCTTTGCTTCAATCTCAGAAGTGCAAGGTACAGGAAACTCTTTTTTTCCATTTTCTCCTACCACTTGAATGGCGGCGAGCATGGCTTTCCCTTTTCCATTGTTAATGATTGTCAGTTCGATAAATTGATCGTTTTGCTTTGCGATAATATCGAGAGGACCAGTGGAAGATTTAAGCCCAACCAGTCTGAAGATCGGATTGAGCATTTTATCAAACGCGTCTTCGATAAAGTAAGCAACACCTGCGAAAAGTAAACCGGCGACGATTACAATGATAGTGATTGAATCCATCTCTATTAGAGCCTTTTGGGATTAAAGGGAGTTTTGGGAATTTGACCGCTTGCTTTTTTAGCAAGGGCTTTTCGCAGATATTTCATAACTTTTTGATTACCCTGAGTTGGTTTGATGGCAAGGTTATTAAATTCCATCGGATCTGCAAAATGATCATACAGTTCCATGCCGTGTTTCCCTTCTGCCCAGTCGGAGTATCGCCATCTTTCCGTTCGAATACTTCGTCCCATCACGGGGGTATCGAGTCGGTCATCCGCAGGCCTGAGCACTTGAGTAATGGCAACACTATCCCATTCTACGAGTGGGTCTGCGAGAAGTCGGGTTAGGGATTGTCCCTCTACTTCTTTGGGGGTGGGAATATCGGCGAGATCTGTGAGGGTGGGGTAGATATCGACGAACTCAACTACCCGCCGACAGGGTTGTCCATTCCCTTTAGCCTGAGGTGCTCGAATAATTAAGGGTGCTTTGGCACCCTGTTCAAAAAGGGTCCGCTTTTGCCAAATACCGTTGTGCTCTCCAAGGTGGTAACCGTGGTCACTCCAAAAAACGACGATGGTGTTATCTGCTAAATCAAGCCGCTCGAGGGCATCAAGCATCCGTCCCACTTGTGCATCCACAAATGATACGCATGCGTAGTAGGCTTGCATCGCTTTCAGACAGGTTTGTTCATCAAGTCCGTAATTAGGAATCGGGCAGTTATGGGCAAAGGCGGCAGCAGGAATATCTTTCCTGTCATCTTTGGGGGCGTAAGGAAGTCTGAACTCTTCCAGTGGATACATATCAAAGTATTTTTGGGGTGCGACATAAGGAGTATGTGGTCGAAAAAAACCGGCCGCAATAAAGAATGGCACATCTTTCTTCTGCTCCATCAATTTAATTGCTTCAGTAGCAATCATCCCGTCGGTCTGTTCCTCGTCCTTTCCCTCCGCGGCCAACCAGCTCAGGGCCCCACTAATTTTGCGGTGGGGTTCAGCATTAAAGATCAGATGTTCATCTGTTTTGTCCCGTCCCTTTGGATTGATGGTTTTTTGCCAGGATTGTGGATCGTCAAATCCATCCGTTCCAATCGAAGCGGGTACATTGTAGTGGTAGATCTTACCGACTCGGCCAGCCCACCATCCGTGCTTCATGAATTGTTGAGAAAGCGTGACGGCATTGGGTACTTCATCTCGGAAATGTCTGTCCAGATCATATACTTTTATGGTGTCGGGGCGGAGACCAGTCATGACCGATGCACGGGTTGGGTTGCAGAGTGGCAATTGATTGTAGGCTTTTTGGAAGCATACTCCGGAAGCTGCCAATCGGTCTAAGTGGGGAGTCTTGGCTATTGGGTCCCCATAGCACCCAAGTGCACAGGAAAGATCGTCCGCCGCTATGAAAAGAATGTTTAGCTTTTCTGCGAACCCAGAGAAATTAAAAAAGAAAATGCCGAGGAAAAGAAAGGCTCGATTCATTTCTTCTTTTTCTTTTGAATTACGGGTCGTAGAGCAGATGGTTTGTTTGTTGGTCGCTTCATCTCCTGAGCAGGTCGCTTGTTTGCCTTGATTTCAGTAAGGTGAGAACCGTAGGCGATTTGCATCCTTTTCACTATTTCTGGGTATTGGGAAGCTACATTTTTTGTTTCTCCAATATCGGCAAGAGTATCATATAATTGAACGGGTTCCGGAGACGGGTTTTTTGCTTTATCATGTCGTTTTCCTCCCTTTCCTTCCCTCCATGGATAAAATTTCCACTTTCCACTTCTTACTGTTCCGGGACCATGCATTAGAACATAGTTTTTATGCGGACTCTTGGCACCTGTCTTGCCAGACATTAGCGGCCAAATATTTTTTCCGTCTATTTCCACCCCGGAAAGTTTTCCTCCGCTTAACTTGGCAAGAGTGGGCAATAGGTCGATGGAGGCAGTCACTTCACGGCAGGTCTTACCTGCGGGAATCTTACCGGGCCACCACATTACAGTGGGTTCGCGAATACCTCCGTCATAGACGCTTCCTTTCTTGGCCCGCAAGGGTAGGGAGCTTCCGACTGCAGCCCCGTTGTCACTAGTGAAGATTACCAACGTATTCTGCCCGATCCCAAGGGATTTAATGGTCTTGAGAACTTCACCGACTGACCAGTCAACCTCCTCTATCGCGTCCCAGATTAGTTTGCCGGTTCGGCCTTCGAAGTCCTTTGAAACTGCAAGGGGTAGGTGTACCATGGTATGAGGAAGGTAAAGGAAGAAGGGTTGATCTTGATTCTGTTGGATGAATTTTACTGATTCTTCGGTGTAGCGCTTAGTAAGAGTTTTTTGATTTGCTGGGTATTCGATTACTTCCTCACCTTGCATGAGAGGTACCCAGTTTCGTTTCTTATGGCCCGATTCGACTTCCTCTCGAGTTAGTCCTTCGCGGAGCAATAAATTCTTGGCTAATTTGTTGGCCGGATCGATCCACATGTCGTTGCTGTAGGGTACACCGAAATAACTTTCAAATCCCTGATAAGTCGGAAGGCAAGGCGGTAGGTGGCCAAGGTGCCACTTGCCCACGCAGGCGGTTTTGTATCCGTTCCCCTTGAGCATATCTGCAATGGTCTGCTCCTGCGGGTGTAAACCGTGAGTGCTTTGGGGAAACAAGACTGCGTTCATACTTAGTCTTTGGTAATGAGCCCCAGTCAAAAGGGAAGTTCGTGATCCGGAGCAAACGGCACAACCCACATAGAAGTCGGAAAAGATCATTCCCTCTTCGGCCATATTGTCGAGGTTGGGAGTCTTTGGACCGGTGGCTCCGTTGAAGCCGACATCTCCATAGCCCATATCATCGATAAAGATGATGACGATATTTGGTTTTTTGCTTTTCGCCCAGATTGAAAAGACGAAAGAAATAGAAAGTAAGAAGAGGGAAATTTTTTTCATGAGTGAACGGTTTTGATGAGTAAGAATTTATTTTTAAAGAGGTCGTACGACGAGGGATTGGAGTTTCCAACTTCCAGCAGGTTCAACTCCTAGATGTGGGGATGCATCAAGAATTAATCGCTCACCCGCTTTCAATACTCCCAAATCGCTAATTATACCCTGTTGATCTTTGGAATCGTTATCGGCATCTACACAATAAATAGCTAGAGGTGAACGGTTACCTTTTAGGACCGATCCACCGCATGTCCCTTTACCAGCCTTCAGTGCGACTGACTCGATTAACACATCTTGTTCGAAACGTAGTGCGATCCCCTCACCTGAATCAATCCGTGAGGATTCTTTTCCGGCAATGCCTAGGCCATCTTTTTCCTGTATGGGTAATCCTCCTTTTCCAGAAATGCTCAGGGTGAGGGGAGCCGGGATTGGCATCGGTTTCGTCCAATCAAAAGTGATTCGTTTTTTAGGAGCAAAGCGAACAAATCGATGACCACCGACAGTTCGATGAAGTAAGGCGATAGAAAGTAATTTTTTGATTAGGGGTTTCAGTTTTTCATCCCGCAAAAGATTGGTTTTCTCCATTGGATCACGAGCAAGATCGTATAATTCGACCGGTTCGGGCGTCCCTTTGCGAAGAAGGGATGCATCGAAAAAAATCTTCCACTTCCCTTGAAAGACTTGTCCTCTGACCTTTGGGTCGTCCAGTCTCATAGCGGAGGCAGCCCCATCTTTACTTTCCTTATGGTCATTGTAAAACATCGGCCGATTTGGAAGTTTTTTATTTCGCCATGCGGGGAGTATATTATAACTATCTTCCCCTCCTTTTTCACCTTTTCTCAGATCGGGTAAAGAGATTCCCATAATTTTTGAAAAAGTTGCATATAAATCCTGTAGACCAATGAGATGGTCGTTTTTTATGCCTTCCGTGCTTGAATTTCCATCCCCCACTTTTCCTTTGGGCCAAGAAATAATGAAGGGCACACGATGTCCGCCTTCGTAGCAACTTCCTTTATTACTCCTGATTGGTCCGGTGGCCGATTTAGTGTTTGCCTCGGCTCCATTATCTGAGGTGAAGATCACGATCGTATTCTCGATTAATTTGCTCCCTTCATGTCTCGGATCATCGTTGTTTTCGAGATATTCAATCAGGCGGCCAAGGGCGATATCATTTTCATAAATATAGTCCAATCGTACAGAGGTCGGTTTCCCTGAGACTGATTGACCCGCTCCTTTAACCGCTTTTCCTCCAATCTGTTTATCAGGGGTATAGGGTCCATGGTTAGAATTGCTCGGATAGTAGAGAAAGAAGGGTTTACTTGCTGAGTCTGAGCCAGTGAGGTGGTCAGTAAGAAAAGATATGGCATGGTTTGAATGTCGGCTACCTAGGGAATGGAGATCATAGGCGTCCTTTCCCTTTTCATGCAATTGCTTACCCTTTTGATTCGAGCTTACGGAAATACGATTATGGATATGGCCTGGCCCGATACTCTGGTTTTGCGTATTAGCGGTTCGGTTTTTTTTCTTTCCTGTTTTTGGCCCTGTGGTTCCTGCATCGGGGCCGGAGGTTCCATGTGAGCGCGAGGTGAATCGAGCATAGTCAAAGCCGTGATTACATGGGCCATCAAAGACGGGTTTGGTCAGGTCTGCATCCTCCCAACCGGCAGCCGGTTTTCCATTTGATTGAGTATATCTTATACCTAGATGCCACTTTCCCACCATCGCAGTGGCATAACCCTGAGAGCGAAAGAGAGTGGCAAGAGTGGGTCGGCTTTGTTCGATTAAAGGATCACCCTGCACCCCGAAGAGTACCCAATATTTCATTCGTGCCCGCCAGGGGTAACGACCTGTCAGTAAGCCGTACCGTGTGGGTGTACAGCGAGATGCAGGAGTATGTGCGTCGGTGAAGAGCATCCCCATATTGGCCAGTTTTTCCATCGCTGGAGTATGGATTTGCTGATCATCCGTATTCTTGGAGAAGAACTGATAGGCGGATGTGTCACCCATGCCCATGTCATCTGCCATGAAGAGGACGACATTCGGCCGGTCGACAATTTGACTGAATGCAAGAAGGGGAAAAAGAAAAAGGCTTAGGCTGGCTTTCATAAACTTACCCTATTTAGGTCCTTCTATTCGTTGCAAGTAAATTGACTTTCCTTTGACTCTTAAATTCCCGTAGGTGGGGACTGAACCTAGAAGAGGATGTCCTTCTCTAAAAAAATACTTCGAGAGAAGGCCCGGAGGCTTCGGGATGATAATCGCTGGCAAAGGCATGAACTAATCCACTTCCTTGTATTTCGGTTGTTTCTCTTGTTATGATAAAAGTATATTCGCTTTGGTTATTTTCTTTTAAAAAGCTAAGTAGTTCGGGAGTCTCAATCACGATGGACCCTCGTTCCTGGCTTCGTGGAATTTCAAAATTCCCCACTGGGGTTGCTGATTGAAGAGTTGGGGAGTCATCCCATTTTAAGTTTTCTCCCCATTGAATATCAGCGAATCCAGCCAGGGCGAAAATTTTAAAACGACTGATTTTGGGTAGGTATACCCGATGGCCCAATCCACACGGAACGAGGTTTAATCTAAGCTTTACATTTTTTACCTTTTTCCAATCCACTTCACCAATAAGAAAGTTGAGAAGAGATCTTCTTTCGTATGGTTTTCCTCCAGTGTCTAGCTTTACCATCAGGTAATCACGATCTAAGTATTCAAAGGCATCGTTGCGAATGATTGATAGGTTTTTTCCCTGAGTTTGGATTCTGATATTTTTGTGGTGCAGTGGGAGGGTAGGAAGAGGTTCTTTTGAGTTGAGTGAGTTATTTTTGAAAATACCCACAACTCCTAAAGTGGCGGATTCGTTTTGTTTGAGGAATAGTGATTCCCCGCCTGGTGAATGCAGAGATATTTCTCCGTCCAGAACCTCAAAGTCAGATTCTTTCCCATTTCTGTTAACAGACACTGCAAACGCGGTTCCGTGATCCACGGCATAACCGTCAGGTGTCGATAGTATAAACCCATGTGCTGTTTCGGGTACATTGACGACTGCGGTACCGGCATGTAGCTTTCCTCGCATAGGGGTTTCAAGTTCTATTTTTGACGGTGCTTCAAGGGTTACCTCGGCACCGGATAAAAACCGTATTGTTGCGACTCCGGATTTTAAACTCATTATTCCGGGTTTAAGTGTGCTTCCGGGAGTAGTGGGTAAGCTGCTTTCCCAGGCAGCATTTTCATTCGATACTAGTGTCGCGATATCCCTGGATTCCTGAGACTTGGAATCGTAGAATAAAAATGAAAGTGCCCCTATTCCCAAAACCAAGCAAGCGGCCAGTGCCATTAACTTGTAGTTGAATAAGAGAGGCTGGGTAATAGTAATATTTTCGTTGGGCAAATTTGAACTGAATTCCTCTTCGAGGGCTGTAACCACATTCGCTTGTTGATAAAATTCGCGGCGTAATTCGGGCTTGTTCTTAAGCAACTCATCGAGTTCAGTAACTTCCTCCTTTGTTATCTCTTGATTAAGGTAGCGATTGATTAATTCATTTTCTCGTTTCATGACTAATTTATTTTGGGTACTGAAGGATCGTTGGCGACCTGCTGGGCACACTTGGATAAGGTTTGGCGAATCCGGTAGATCCATTGGTAGAAGCCATTTATACTTCTGCCGAAATTTTCGGCGAGGCTAGGGGTGTCGTTTTCATTCTGATACATTGCCTCCAATGCTGAGCGTTGTTCCACTTTTAATTTCTGAAGACAATATTGAAGAACCGCTTCGCGTTCCAAGTCAAATTGTTCGGACTCATGGTCAGTTTCCTGGGCCATTAATTCGACCGTTTCTGTGGAGAGGACGAGGCGTTCCCGTTCGCGTGCTAAATCTCTTCGCCAGGCTAAAACTTCATAACGGGCCACCACAAAGGCCCAACGACGAAATCCCTCATCTGCTTTTAATTGGTCAAATTTCTTCCATAACACGATGGCAATTTTTTGCATCACATCGAGTGCATCTTCCCTACGATATACCAGTCTTCTCACGTAGGCATGTATTGAAGACTCATGTGTTGTGAACAAGCCTAGAAATCGGCTATGGGTTTCTTCTTCTTGGGGAGATGGCATTAGGATTATTAATTATCTAATACACTCCGCTAAAACTTAAGATTTAACGAAACAAAATAACAGTTAATTGATTAGGTTTCGATTTATTTACTTTTTACCGTCAAGAAACCTACGAAGTTTTGTAGTTATCTGTTTTGGCTTGAGGAATAGTTGCCCCCGGTTTTCCTGAAGGTAGTTTCTCGCGTTAGGTAAATAGCCATCAAAGCATTTCTTTTCGATTTGGGTCGTTTTCTCTTTCTTTCCTCCCATCTGAATGGAAATAATATCCCCAGATAGGTCAATGCGTGCACCGGATGGCAAGTCTTGTAACATTGACTCTGCAATTCGTTCCTTGTCCGCATGAACCATTGGGGTTTGGAGTGTTAGGAGGTTTCCATCTAATTGAATAAAGGAAAAACCTTCTTCAATTTTCTTTTCGATCAAATTAATAGTTTCTGAACTGAAGGCATTTTTAACAATTTTCTTTTCCAATTCCTCTCGCATTTGGGGAATGTGTGCTTTGGTCTGGCGTCTAATCACTTGGTTGGTCAGTTCCAGGATATGAGCAAAATTCTGAATCCTGAGTGCTTGTGCCCCACAAACCCGCCCTTTGTTATCCTCATATAAGCCAATGTTTTGGACTTCTACATTTTTAATAAGGGCCTCGATCAAATCTTTCTCTGGCTGTCCGAATTTTCCTTGAACATTATTTTTTATAATGCTTTCAAGCATTTCAGAAAGGGATTTTGGATTGTATTCAAATATCCAATTGCTAAAGAAGAACGCCCGTTTTTCTTTCAAAACAGACTCTAATTGCCCGATTTGTTTCTGATTTAGCTTATCTTTTGTCCCATAGTCATCAGGGTCATTCTGTGAATTGTGTCCATTGTTTATGTTTCCGAAAATTCCTTGGTATCTTAAGGTAATACGAAGTTCATCTTTTTCTGCATCGTGCGAGTAGACCAGTTCTTGGTTTTCGAATTCCATGCACGAACTAAGTGCAAAACAGGTAAAAAGGATGAGGAGGGTGGAAGGCGTAAAGGATTTCATTCAATTACGATAGAATGAGGATTTCCCCTTTGGCAAGGGATAAAGATTGGTCGGAAATCTTTCTAATTCAAGGAGGCAACCATTTCCAAAGTGAGCTTTTCTCCGTTTGGTTTTTCCATCGGTAAAGAAAACTTTTCACCAGGCTGTACTGCTTTTATAAATATCACCCCACCATCTTTGAATGACTTGGTCCTATTCATTTGATTTGATGAATCTCCCAATCGAAGACCGACCCAAGCTTTCTTTTCTCCTTTTTGGATGAGTGCAGACGGTGGTGATTTGGATAAGTCCATTTCGAGAAGTTTGTATCCGGAAGCGAACTTTCCTTCTTCCACCCAAAAGTTTCCTTCGGGAGTGGATAGGGAGGCATAGGCTTTTCCGCGGATTCTAAAAGTACCACTCATTTGGATTTTGTTAATCCAGTCATCCGCAATGTTTTGATCCGATTCAAAAGGTTTGTCTTTAAATAATCCTAAAATCTCAACTTCTTGATCAAGTTTCTCCGGATCATGGATTCCCACAAAGGCGTAACCTTGAATCAAAAGTCCATTGGGAGTCTCCAAAACTTTGAATTTTATACGAACCCCATCCTCGAGCTTTTTATCCACTCCTTCTGATCTTTTTTCCTGAGTAATACAGATGACCGCTTCCTGCCCTAAAAGGGTTGTGATCGTGGGTGCAGAAAGAATGTTTGGATCTCCTTTAGAATGGGTTTCAATGAATTTGGATCGAATTGTAACCTGCTTTTGAGGTGGCTCTGTATAAGCAGAGGTTTGAAACCCGAAAGTAAGGACGGTGATAACAAGGAACAGAATAAATTGCATTTTAGTAATCATTTTTCTAAGGGTGGAATTAAAAATAGGAAGATAAGTTTATTGCACCTGAAATAACTAGCACCAAACTAATATTTCTAATCAGCAGAAGTACATGTCAAAATGCATTTATGGATTACCAGTTATATAAAGACGCTTGTATGCGGAGCTGTGGGTAATTGAAACTTTCCCATTTTGGATTGTACAAAAGCGGACTACCATATCGAACTCCTCGGCTTTTTTAGTTCCTTCTTCTACGCCCAATATCATCAGGGCTGTGGCCCACGCATCTGCATCCCGAGCCATGGGCGCGAAAGCATTGACCGCAATCAGTTTATTCTCAACCGGCCGTCCTGTTCGCGGATCAATCAAGTGAGATGCACTTCGGTTGGAATCTGGATTGGGTTTAGTGAGTTGGTAAGTTCCGGATGTTGCCACCGCATAATTTCGAAGGGGTACGGATACGAGTTGATCCGATTCTTCCCCACCGTTTTCCAAACCGATCACCCAGCCCTTTCCTTTTCTACCTTTACCCTGGGCTCGGACTTCTCCTCCAATTTCGACAAGATAATTTGTAAAGTTCCAACGATCAAGCAGTGTGCAGATCTGGTCAATAATTTCTCCTTTAGCCGATCCCGAGAAATCAAGTTGTAGAGTTGGAAAGTTTTTTCGGACCAACGCTTTGGGCAGAAGTTCAACATTTTTTATCCCGGTTAAGGATAGAGCCTCTTCAATTTGCTTATCGTTCGGGATGGTTGATCGGGTTTTGCCGACTGGTCCGAACCCCCACAAGTTAACCAATGGAGCGATGGTCGGATCAAATACTCCTTCGCTTTTCTGGTGCATCCATTTGGAATGTTTTAGGAGAGTAAGCAGTTGTGGGTGGATGGAAATGGGTGCGGTGGTAAGGGCCGCATTGAATTGATAAAGTTCCGCATCCGGTCGCCAATGGGAAAATATTTTGTCGGTCTGTTCTAGTTTCTCGACGATGTCTGTTCTTAAGTCCTTTTGATCTAAGTCTCTATCAGTGAGAACCTTGACTGTCCAAGTGGTACCCAGGGATTTCCCTTTCAGGTCGATAAGGAAAGGTTCATTAGAGACGGTTTTTTCCGTACATCCAAAGAGCCAGATAATAAAGGCAAAGAATATGGGGACGACTATTTTCAAGCGAATAAATAAAGGAGTAGGGAAAGAAAGAGGAGTCCAAAACTCAGGTAATCCCTCCGGGTCCAGCCTTGATCGTTTTTTCCAAATTCAAATAATTTGAGCATGGCGCCAGTGGGACAACCATAACGGCAATAAGCCATGGGTACAAAAGCGGATGTGAGTAAGCTGATAAGGGCAATGGCAATGGTTACTACTCCCGCGACTTCCCACACATAGCCATCAAAGGGCTCAAGAATGGCCACAAGGTGAGTCGAGGTGCTGAAACAAAGACATACAACTAAGATCAATAACCCTGAAGGCAGAAACTTGAGGACTCGGTCGATTCCTTTGGGTAAATGTATGGGTTTTTTACGAAATTTTCTCATCCATTGCTGGGCGGCACCATGTGGGCAAAGTTGATGGCAATAGAAAGCTTTGCCGGTTGTCATTGGTACGAGCAACGCGGCCAGGGATAATAAGGCAAGAATAGGTGCCCGTTGCCAGGGTACGCCGTTTTGTGCCCAGCCCGCAAATAAAGCCTGAGAGAGTATGTCTCCGTTGACTAAGCCGAGGTAGCAAACCAATAAGACTTGAAGAGAGATGCGAAAGAATTTGGTTTTCCCCCGTTTGTTGAACCCAACGAATCCCGCAAATAGAATCACAGCGAATGACCCATAATCCCTGACCTTCCAATTAATCAATGGCTTTTTTGGTTCCAGGGCTTGCATTCTTTCCTGTTCCCAGCTTGTGGCGATTTTCACAATTCCTTCCGCCATTGCCATACTGGTCATCGTGGCTCCGGATACCCCTTCGACTTCTTCCTCGGTCAGGTTCATATCTGCGAGTTGAGTAATTGATCGGCCTGTAAACAGGGAGGCAAAGTAAGCATCGTCATTCGGGTAGTCCGCATAGGGCTGGTTTTCAAAACTCGATCGTATTTTAAGCCCGGTGAGTGAACCATTAATATCAAAGACCAGGAGCGAATCCACCGGTCCCTGATACCCAATGATCTGATCGGTATAGGGGGAACTCCTCCCGGCTTGTCCAAGCTTGGTGCCATTTATATCCAAAATTTCAAAGAGGGAAGGGTGCGTGGCGGAGGGAATTAATTGAGATGCAGCGGGAATTTGTTTTTGGATTTCTTCTAGTTGGATCGGATTTGGGAAACGACTTGTCTGCTTTTCTCCGCCAAAGCGAAGAGAAATTGCATCAACAATGGCTAAGCTTGTCAGCGTAGCACCCGAAACCGCTTCCACGTTTTTAAGCCGGGCAAGGTTTTGTTGAGACATTCCTACGAATTGATCAAAAAAAGCAGGCTCTTCTAAAATAGCATCAACATGATCCCGGGTGTCGCCGCTTGAACGGATCGATACAGAAGATACTCTTTGTTCCTGATCCCAAATGACTAAAAGATTAGTGGGTCCTGAGAATCCGATTGCTGCATCCCCATCAGGAGAAGTTTGGGTAATCGTTCCCAGCAGCTTTTCATTTTGGTCAAGTGCTTGCAGTTTGGAATGATTATCCGAATCGGAATAGAGAGAGAATGTGGAGGGCAGAATTTCCTGCACTTCCATTAGCTCGATCGACTGACCTTTTTCCTGCAGGTCACGGATGAATTCCTGATGGGATTGATGGATCAACCCCACGATCAGGACGAGGGAGATGAAGCGGCAAAAGTGACGGAAGCGTCTCACCTAAGCCGTATATGTTAAATCTTTAATCAACCGGAACAAGTTGAGCGGCGTCCACATGAGTATTTCCCTGAGCCCCTTTCGCGAAGAGACTGACTAATACCTTTTGACCTTTTCTTAAAGTGATTTTCCCCACCGAATGAAAGCCGTTTTCAAAATTTGGTTTTTGGGTCATGTTGACAATTGAATTCATTTTGATGGTTTTGTCACCAGTGGTTACTTCGACAGGAACGGATTTCCCTCGGTTGGGATGGGGTTGATAAGCAATGCGAGTATCGAATTGTCCGGCCTTGGGCGCTTCCAAAGTGAAAGTGGCGGTACTTGCCGGATCACTGGAGTATTGATATCCGAATGAAAAATAAGGTTTCAGCCCCTGTCCTTTCATCCATTTTCCTTCAAAAACAGCTTGGCTGTCATCGACTACTCCGGGGAACTTTTTGGGATTCAATCCATTCGGTGCTCCGTAATTACCACCCAACTCCATCGCATCGGAAGGAATGGTAATCTTATCATTCACGCTTGCCCGAAACGCCTTTCCGGGTAGTTTGATTAGTTCAATAAGATCATCGAGATGAGACTCGTAGACATCGCGAGGTAAGCAGTCCTCTTTTATGCAAATGGAAGCAGCTCGTCCGACTACTTCCCCCATCATCCCGCATGTTTTCATGACCCGTACCGTACCTAAGGCTTCGTGGGTTACACTGATGCAACGTCCGGCCATGAAAAGGTTTTCGATATTGCGGGAATAAAAGCAACGGTAGGGGACAGGGTAGCCATAGGAACGGTCCACTCCTTTCCCATGGACAGCATAAGAAATGAACGGGTTGTCGGGGAACTTTTGGGCGTATTGTTTTTTAGGGTAGTGCAGATCAATACTCCAAGTACTGGGCACGAATCCGTCTGAAAAATCTTTTTTGGATACAACATCTTCTTCGGTTAGAATAACATCGCCGAGTAAACGCCTGGATTCCCGGGGTCCACCCACGTAGGCCACCCAAGTAAGTTTGGAGTTCTTGTGCTCATTTGCTCCATCCCGGTTTTTCATCGCGTTGAATGCTCCGAAGACCGCACGCAGATTCCAGTCACGAATTCCTTCCGCATCTCCCAACGCATCCTTATCATATCCGCTTTCCCAGAACCATGGACCGTGAAAATTGCGTGGGTAGGGGAAGTCCGCCATATTTAAATCTAAGGCCCAGGGAGTCTTTGGGTAGTTAAAATCATTTTTATCATTTGTCCATGCCCACATGTTACTCATTCCCATACGGCCCTTGGGGGTCATTGTGTGGTCAGCTCCAGCAAGGAATCCAATCGTTCCATGTCCTGTTCCGTCCACGAACAGAGGTCCCGAAAAACGGGTTACCTGACCTGAACGAACATCAAAGGCATGGACAGCGGATATTTTGCTTCCTTGCTTCTCTACTTTAAAGGCGTGGTGAAAAAGTTGCAGATCGATGTTCTTTTCGGCCCGTACGATCGTTTCTTTTTTGACATCTTCAAATTCCTCGTAAGTTCCTGGAGATTTTTTGGCATGATCGCAAATTTCCTCGATGATCTCTCCAATCCGAGGGTATTTCCCGCGACGGATATTTCCTTTTGCCCATACCCGTACCTCACTCGATCCGTTGCCGCCGAGCACTCCACGATCTTGAATTAGGGCAACCTTGCATCCCATGCGGGCCCCCGAAATGGCTGCTCCCATTCCCGAATAGCCTCCACCAATGACCACGAGGTCATACTTTTTTTCGATCGGTTTTTTGGTAATCCCCAAAAGCTCACGACGCCATTCGGCAAGAATTTTAGAATCATTGGGTGGAGATTTGTCTCCGGTTGAGAGATAGATCGCATCGCATCGTCCGTTGAATCCAGTTAGGTCGCGAAGATTTAGGGAGTTTTTACCTTTCTTAAGCTCTACCGTACCGCCTACCTGCCAATGCCATTTTGCCCCAATTGTTCCAAAGGTGGTGTTCAGAGTCTTTCCGTTAATGATAATTTGAAAGCGACCCGGTTGACCCTTGGCATCCCAACGAGCGACCCAGTCTTTGGTACGGGCATAGAGTTGATAACTTCCAGCTTTCTTGACCTCAATGGTGGTGGTTGCATCACTCACTGGGGTTCCCAATCCGTGAGCCAGCAGATAGGGAGAACCCATTTCTCGGATGAATTGGGTATCAAGCTTCCATCCACCATGATTGGAGAATGATTCGGTCTCGACCAGGATTTCCTCGGCAAATGTAGACCAAATTGGTGAAATTAATAAAAGTGCAGAAATAATGAACCTTTTCATTTTTTTGATAATTAGAATTGAGTGAATTTATTGATAACTCCTGAAGTTTCTATTTTTTAACGAAAAATTTAGCGACTGCGGCCGTCGTCGAGGAATTTTTGAAGTTCCGCTTTCATTTTGGCAAAGATCTTGGGGTTCTTTTCAGACAGGTTGTTTTTTTCTATTGGATCTTTGCTAAGGTCGAAAAGAGCAAACTGGGGAACTTTTTGTCCACGTTGTTCACCTAGTAATTTATTCACCTGATAATTATTCGTTTTCTTGGAATCATGTCTTTGTAATTTCCAACTTCCTACCCGATAGCCATAGTTGTTTCCACGACCGTTATCCTGCTGGATAAGATGGGGTCGGCCCTGTGCTTTCTTTTTACCTAGGAGGGCATCCATTACGTCCAGGCTGTCGAGACAAGCATCCTCAGGTAGTTTGATATCCAGATGATTAGCGAAACTTCCGGCAAAATCAATGGTGCATACCACTTCGTCTGAAACTCCCGGCTTAATCGTTCCTGGCCAATAGGTGATGAAGGGTGTACGAGTTCCTCCTTCGAAGATACTGTACTTGCCCCCGGAATACGGCCCCGCTGCTCGATGATCGCTCATTTTCTCGAGAGCTTCGTCGGCATAGCCATCGTCTCCCACCGGTCCATTATCGGAGCAGAATACGATCATGGTATCTTTTTCAAGTCCTTCTTTTTTAAGGTATTTCACGATTTCTCCCACGCACCAATCGAGTTGTACGATCACATCTCCACGGTAGCTCATCCCAGATTTTCCACGAAAACGTTCATGTGGGATTCTGGGTACATGCAAGTCATGGGATGCAAAGAAGAGAAAGAAGGGATTATCCTTATTTTCCCCGATCCACTCCTTTGATTTTTCAACCCATTTGTCTGCCAGGTCCTCATCCCTGAAGCGGGCAGCATGTCCACCAGTGTAATACCCAATTCGGCTGACACCATTGTGAATGGTGTGATTATGGCCATGAGTCCAGTCCATCTTTAGGGTATCCCGATGGGTTACTCCCGTCGGGTGATCCGGACTCGGTTTTTTCATTCCAACCCAGAGAGGATCCTTGGAATCAAGATTGAGTACCCGGTGGTTTTCCACATAGACCTGAGGAACCCGGTCATTGGTAGTGGGTAGAAGAAAATTATAATCAAATCCGATTTCTCTTGGGCCGGGCTTTAGTTGTTCGTTCCATTGAGGACCGACTTTCGGTTCACCGAGGCCAAGGTGCCACTTCCCGACCACTGCTGTTTTGTATCCCGCTTGTTTGAACATATCGGGCAGGGTGTAGGTGTCTTCAGGAATAATGAGTGGCGAACTGGGAGGAGCAATGCCGGTGTTCTCTCCACGAAAGGCGTAGGTTCCAGTCAGAAAAGAATAACGGGTTGGAGTACAGGTGGAGGCTGAGCAGTAACCACTGGTAAACTTCAATCCTTGCTTAGCTAGTTTATCGATATTCGGAGTTTTTAGGTTTTTGGGCTTGGCTCCATAACAACCCAGATCTCCGTATCCGAGATCATCGGCCATGATGACGATAACATTTGGTTTTTTTGCAAATGCCCAGAAAGTGAGGGAGAGCAGGGTGAATGTGTAGGTGATTATTTTCATGATTTAAAAATTTGGGATTAACGGTTCATTATCTGTTCGATCTCTTCGGCTTCGATAGGGACCTTAGACATCAGGTTGACGGGTCCATTCTTGGTAATTTGAATATCATCCTCCAAACGGATACCAAAACCTTCACCGGGTAAGTAAATTCCGGGTTCCACGGTGAATATTGAATTCTCTTTAAATTCAGTTTGTCCATTGGATACATCATGAACATCAAGTCCAAGCGAGTGACCTAATCCATGCATATAGAATTTTCGACATGCGGGTTGATCGGGATCCTGTTTTTTAACATCGGCCTTTGTGATCAGCTTAAGACGGAGCATTTCCTCGGTCATCATATCATGAGAATCCGTTTGCCATTCTTTGAGAGATTTCCCAACCGTCGCATTATTAATCGACTGACGAAGAACACGCAGCACTGAATTGTAGACTTGTTTTTGTCGACGAGTGAATTTCCCACTAACCGGAATGGTACGGGTAAGGTCAGCATTGTAGTTTGCGTAACAAGCACCGACATCCATTAAAAGTAAATCGCCTTTTTTACAGATTTGGTCGTTTTGTAGGTAATGCAAAACACAGGCGTTTTCACCTGAAGCGACAATGGGCGTGTAGGCAAATTTACTTCTTCGACGAATAAATTCCTTGGCCCACTCGGCTTCAACTTCATATTCGGCGACGCCTGGTTTTACCATGCGGAGAACTTTGCGAAAACCCCGGGACGTCACATCAATCGCTTGTTTGATTAATTTGATCTCCTCGCTTTTTTTGCAAAAGCGTAAGCCGTGCAAATGAGGGGCAAGTCGATCAATCTTATGAAGGGGGTATTGGTTGCGAATACCTGCGTTAAATCGCTTATCCCGAGTCTCCACTTCATTCGCGGCCCGACTGTGTTCGTTTTCATTAAGAAAGAAAACTTCGGCTTCCATCGCCAGAAGTTGAAAAGTATCATCAAAGTCTTTAGTCCAGTAAACTGTTTCGATACCCGAAATCTTTTGTGCGTCTTCTTTGCTGTGTTTGTAGCCTTCCCAAATTTTTAAATGTTCACTCGGTTCACGTAGAAATAGAACTTCACGGTGCTTAGGATTGGAGGCATCGGGGAATAAAATCAAAATACTTTCCTCCTGTTCAATACCGGAAAGGTAAAACAAGTCAGAGTTCGGATGAATGGGTAGACTGCCATCCGCATTGGTAGGTAAAACATCATTCGCGTTCGTAATTGCGAGTGCTTTTTTGGGTAATTTTTCGCAAAGGTCTTTTCGGCTTTGGGAAAACAAATTTGAGTTAATGGCAGAATGTCGCATGAATTTTAGGTGGGTAAGATAACTAAAGCATCCTCTAATTTCTTCGCAAGCCTCAAGCTTTAGTTCGAGTTCAATTTTAATTGATCACTCCATTTTGAATTTGTCTTAATGTCTTCTTAGCTCGTTATACTAAACCATGTATATAAAGTTACACCTATTATTTTTTTTGAGCAGTTTTTCAATAATATGGGCGGCAAAGCCCAATGTCGTATATGTGATATGCGATGACCTAGGATACGGGGATATTCAATGTCTCAACCTAAAAAATGGAAAGATACCCACTCCTCATGTGGATCGTCTTGCATCCCAAGGTATGATCTTCACCGATGCTCATTCCGGTTCCTCGGTTTGCACACCCACTCGATATGGGGTGTTAACTGGTCGATACAGTTGGCGAACCAGCCTCCAATCGGGCGTAGTTCAAGGTTTTGCTCCCTGTTTAATTGCGCAAGACCGACCAACCGTTGCCAGTTTTCTCCAAAATGAAGGTTATCATACTGCGATTATTGGGAAATGGCATCTCAATTTTAAATACCTTGATCCAGAAAGTGGAGAAGAATATTCGAAGAAGAAATATAAGGCCCCTCCTGTAGGATCAAAAATTCCCGACGGTCCCATTCATCGGGGTTTTGATTATTTTCATGGATTTCATCATGCCGGTAATATGGAGGCGGTGATCGAGGATGATCAAGTCATCGCTCACGATCCTGTAATCAACATGCTTCCCCGTTTAACCCAAAAATCCGTTCAATATATCGAATCTCGTAAAGATTCAAAGAAACCATTCT
>Ga0209711_10001446_pt1 | contig 23044 bp, 14 predicted proteins | sample ArcticOcean_MG_C_7_FD_187441 | JGI IMG/M metagenome (GOLD analysis project Ga0209711, IMG submission 187441) | Marine microbial communities from western Arctic Ocean - ArcticOcean_MG_CB11_88 (SPAdes) (version 2) | ecosystem: Environmental > Aquatic > Marine > Oceanic | place: Arctic Ocean...
TGCTAGTGCTAAATAGTACAACATATTTCTTTTACAATAAAAGAAAATCCGCCTTTTCTTTAATAGAAGTATCAATAGTAATAGTAATAATAGGCCTTCTTATTATTGGCGTAATAGGATCAAAACATCTAATAGCAAAATCAAGGCTATCAACAGCTAGATCTTTAACAACTAGTTCTCCAATAAGTTCAGTAAGAGACAATGCCCTATGGTTAGAATCATCCCTAGATGAGTTAGCATTTTCTGATAATCCCGAAGCTTCTGACGGAGACAGCCTGTCTAGCTGGAAAGATAATAGCTACAACCAAAATAAATCCACCATTACTGCCGTAGGAACAGGGCCAACATATGCTAACACAATTAATCATGTACAAGCAGTACAATTCTCAGCAAGTGCTTCTAACTATTTACAAATAGATAATGCATCTTTCTTAAATAATACTGACTACACAATTTTTGTTTTAGAAAAAAGAGAAGCCAATAGTAGTGCCAATTACTTCATAGGAGATGGCACAGATATGACAGCGAATCAAACATTAATATTGGGCTATTCAACAGACACAGCTCCAATACATTCACAAGGAACCGGCAATAATTACGTAGCAAGTTTAGAAACTTATTCATCTTACTCAGGTAAACCAAGATTATTTACTTTTATGAGTGACTCAACAGATGGAAAGAAAATGTACATTAATGGAGTTCTTGCAGCTGAAGATGCAGACACAACTCAATTATCCGGAATCACAACTTTGCCAATCGGAATGAGCTATAATGGCGAGATAGGTGAGATAGCAATATTTACTAGAGCTTTAAAAGCGGTGGAAAGAACAGCGATAGAAGATTATATGGGTAAGAAATGGGATAACCAAGTTAATAGAGATACAGTAAGTGGCGGATCTTGTACTAGCGGAACAATAACAAGTACAGGATGTGATGCATCATGTTCAGTATCAATTAATGGTTCATCTGTTACTACCTTAGCAGCAGATGATTCGGATAATTTTGTGTGTGATGGAACCGGATATAACTCAGGGTCAACTACACAAGAATATACATGTACAGGAGGATCTCTAACTCCATCAACTCCAGCTACTTCACAATGTGTTGATGATCTTGGATGTGCTACAGGATATTTAGAAGTAAGTAATGCTTGCGCTCAAGGTTGTACTACTACAGATATAATTGGATCTAGCTCTACTACAGTAGCAGCAGGAGCAACATCTGTGACTTGTGATGATACAGGATATGATTCAACCTTTACTTTCTCGGCGTGCAGTGCTGGAGATAACGTAACAGGAACCTGTGGCACATGTGCTGATGGATATAACTTAAATGGTGGAGTGTGTGAGCAGAAATGCGATTTATTGTTAGGAGATTCATCTCTACCAGCTGATGTATCTGTAGATTCTGGAGCTGTAGAATATGTTTGTTCAACTTATGGATCTTATACTGGAACTATTACTTTTGATGCCTGTGATGACGGGTCTACACTTACGACCGTGAGTGGTAGTTGTTCAGTTGTAGCTGCTCCAGCATCTTGCACCGGCGGGACTGAATCTACTATTACCGTTGCCGAAGTTGATTATAACTTACATGTTTTTGAATCATCAGATGACCTAATATGTGATGGAGCAATTAGTGATGTTGAATATTTAGTAGTCGCTGGCGGAGGAGGTTCTGGTGGATTTGGTGGTGGTGGTGGTGCAGGTGGTTTACTCTCCGGATTGACCTCACTATCCGATAGTACTTATACAATAGTAGTCGGAGCTTCAGGAGCAGGACAAACTGACCATTCAGCAGGGGGATCCAATGGTGGAGATTCTACCATTGATGAACTTGGACTGACGGCAGTAGGTGGCGGTTTGGGATACCATGCATGGAAGGGGGTTAATGGTGGCTCTGGTGGTGGTTCTGGTTATGGTACTACCTCTAGTTCTAATGGCGAATCAGGACAAGGATTCGGTGGTGGTGGTGGTTATTCTGGTTCTCCTGGTTATCCAGGTGGTGGTGGCGGCGGTGCAGGTAGTGCTGGAACTAACGCATCTTCAACATCAATTGCTGGTGATGCAGGATTAGGGGTTCAAAATGATATTACGGGAGTAGATGTCTGGTACGCAGTTGGTGGCCCTGGTGCTACTAGATCAGGAACACATGGTACTCCAGGAACCGACGGATCATCAGTTGGGGAAGATGGAGATCCTTATACTGGTAATGGTGGCGGCGCAGGAATAACAATGTGGGTTGGTAAAGCTGGTGGTAGTGGTATTGTGATAATTTCTTATCCGTCTCCGTAATTAAGGTAAGAGGCTTGACTGTTTCATTGTAAAGTAGAGGAAAAGGTGCCAGGTTTGGCACCTTTTTTTGTCTTTATTTTAAGGTTTTGGTGCCGGGTCTGGACACTGGACACTAAGAAAAAAGGTACCAGGTCACTTCGTAGTTAAAAAGTGATCTGGTACGTTTAAAAAAAAGGCCAGCTACCTAAATTTCATATGTATTTAAATGATCCACAAGTCACACCGCGTCATTGCGAGAGCAGGTGGAATCCAGATTGTACTAGATATTTTTTCTTTGAGCTCTGTATTACTGCGTTGTGTCTTTTGTCAAAAGGTAGAAAGGTGCTTTTTTACATAGAAGTGAAGGTTTGATAAATGAATCTGAGATCAATTTCTCATAATATAAGAGATATGTCGGAATGAGTGTTTTTTACCAAAATAATCTTTACTAAAAAGAAAACCCAATTATTTTTTTTAAAAAAACTTATTCAGTTTTTTATCTCTTTATGGATATAGTTCTCCCTTTCAAGATTAAGTGGGATTGTTCATATCGATTTGTAAACTTTATTTCAAATCTTAACAATTATGCTAGTGCTAAATAGTACAACATATTTCTTTTACAATAAAAGAAAATCCGCCTTTTCTTTAATAGAAGTATCAATAGTAATAGTAATAATAGGCCTTCTTATTATTGGCGTAATAGGATCAAAACAGAAACAGGGTCAAGTCACGTTTTCCACTATCAAGAAAACAGGGTCAAAAACAGGGTCAAGTCACGTTTTCCACTATCAAGAAAACAGAAAGAAAACAGGAAAACAGGGTCAAGTCACGTTTTCCAATATCAAAAATAACTAGTAAATGGGGCTTAGTAGTTTAAAACTACCTAAGAACAAATTTGTCACCAACAAATAAACCCAAATTTAATATGCCACGTCCGACTAGAATAGAATATAATAACGCCTTTTATCATGTGATGAATAGGGGCAGGGCGAGAAGCAATATATTTTGTACTTCTAATGATTATCAAACATTTTTTAAAGTCATTGAAGAGTCCTGTGAAAGGTTTAACTGTGTAATCCACAGCTATTGTTTAATGCCTAATCATTACCATCTTCTTATTCAGACTATTGAGCCAAATTTAGGAAGAATAATGAGGCATGTAAATGGTGTTTATACTCAAAGATTCAACAAGATTAAAAAGATAGATGGTCCACTTTTTAGAGGAAGATATAAGTCAATATTAGTCGATAGTGGTGAGTATCTTTTAGAGTTAAGTAGATATATTCATAGGAATCCGATTCAGACTGAAAATAAACAAGACAGATTGGTTAAAGAATTGAGCGATTATCAATATTCCAGTTATCGAAGCTACCTAAACTTCGCTATAACTCCTAAATGGCTTAATAAAGAACTCACTCTTTCAAAGTTTAAAAGTGATGAAGATCAGATAAGAAGATATAGGCTATTCGTAGAGAAAGAAGAGAATCAAGGATTAGAAGAATTCTTTACTAAGAAAAATAAAGAAATTATTTTGGGATCTACTTCCTTTAAAGAAAAAGTTGTTATACAAAAACTTATAGATCAAAAGACGAAACAGGATTTGGTAAAGAAAGAGATTAATGATAAGATAACATCACAACAAATTATAGAAGCGGTTGCTAAGGTTTTTGGTGTAAAGGTTGTTACTATTGTAAATATAAATAACGGACGGAAGATAGTAAATCTTCCTAGGGATGTGGCAGTATATTTATGTCAGCAATATAAAGACATCACCCTTAAAGAAATTGCAAATATTTTTAATTTCAAGAGTCCAAAATCAACATCAAATGCTTTAAGCAAAACTAGAAAAAAATTAAATGTTGGAAATAAGGAAGTTTTATATTACTTAACTGAAGTAGAAAATGAAATTGGATGGTGGAAAACGTGACTTGACCCCGATTTGAATTCTCACCATTAAAGAATCCTAAGAGTTTCACTTACCGTTTAATGATATTTGGATTAACATTCATTGCTTTTATTTGCGTAATGGGCAATTTTCCAGATGCTTAAAAAGATTGAGATTACAACTTCTGGGAACAGTATACCATAAATGCTAACCATAATTAAAGAAAGAAAGGTGCCTGGCACCTTTTATTTCATTAGATGCTGGAAAACGTGACTTTACCCTCTATTCTCTATTCGGAAATCCAGTTAAAAAGGTTAGTTCTTATTAGTGTAGTAAGAGTCTTTTTACCTTTTCCAGAAATCTAAGTTCCTGGATAGGCAAATATAATAGTACCACTTGCACCATTTCCTCCGTTGGTAGGATTCATAGATTCACCACTAGTTCCACCACTACTTCCGCCGCCACCGCCGCCATAATTTGCGACACCGTTACCAGGACCGAAACTACCATAACCACCCTTACCAGCATTAGTTCCTCCATTAGCAGCGTAGTTAGATAAATAATAGCCACCACCACCACCACCACTACCATAAACTTTAGAGCCACCACTAATTAAACTGTCAGTTCCCTCTGCTCCTGAGCCACCCCTACGAGAAGGGCAAATTACGGCTACTGCTGAAGTAGCATCTGAACCAGCTGCATTAGTAGATCCTCCTCCTCCGCCAAAACCACAATAGTAGTGGGAATATGTTCCATTTCCACCATTATTATTACCAGACCCACCAGAAGAAGTACTCGTAGACCCAGGAGGACCAATATATCTACCAGGAGATCCTCCAGCCGGGCCAGAAACGCTGGCTAAGGCACTATTACTCCCGCCACCGCCACCACCTCCGTAGGATGAAGTAGCTACTAATTTATTGGAGGCACCCGTTGTTTCGGCGGATGTTGTGGTAAATGATAGAGAGGATATCTGTCCGACGCTGCCATTAGTCGTGTTTGATGAGCTGCCACCTCCTCCAGAACCAATTGTGACATTTATTATATCGCCACCAGAAATATGTTTTGTAGATAATTCTTGGACTTGACCACCGGCGCCACCACCACCACCTTTTGTTTGTAGATGTCTTCCTCCGCCGCCACCACCACCAACAACAAGAACCGAGAGGCTAGAAGTACTTCCTGAAGCGGAACTACAATCTAGATCATTGCCAGAGTGAGCTGTAAGGAATGTATGAACAAAATTACCACCAGCACAATTATTAGCTAAAGTTCCTGTCGGAGCATTGCTACAAGTTATGATACCACCGCTACATTTAAATGGAGGTGGAGTACAAAAGGGGGTCAAAAAGGGGGTCAGGCCACGTTTTCCACTATCCAATTCCATTTTCGACTTTTTTGATGGTGGAAAACGTGCCTTGACCCCTATTTGATGGTGGAAAACGTGCCTTGACCCCTATTTTGACCCCTATTTTTGACCCCTATTTTGTTCTTTAATCGAATGAGTTGCAACTTTATTAAAAAATCACTGCGTAATTTCTTAATAAAAAAAAAGGTACCAGGTCACTTTGTGGTTAAAAGTGATCTGGTACCTTTTTTTGATACCTTTTTTTTATTTCTTTAGAGCCAAATCTAGCAAAAAGAGTTTTATAGGGTGACGATGTCAGGGAAAATACGGCCCAAAAACCACAGACTAATGAAATTGGAAGACCATAAATATCTTTCTTACTTTTTTATGCAATTAACTTAGCTTCAAATCTTGTAAGTTATCTATCCTTCGATGCTGGATTTTTCCAGAGTTTCTGAACGTCTTTTAGAATTTCTAAATATGGATTTGGTTTCTCTGAACTTTTTCCTTCTTCATCTTCATAAAGATAAGTTTCACTAAAATTATCTTCTAACTCGAAAATTCTTTCATTACTAATCTCAAGTGCGGGGTTTGTTCTAATTAAATCCTTGTCTCTACGGGCAACTAAATATTGATCTACGGAATCTCGATAAAGCCTGTAATCTTTAGGAACTTCTGGATTTTCTACTGCGTGAAGACCGGCATCTCCTGGAGTATATCCTCCTTTCCCAATCATGACTTTGGAAATATTGTTGTTTCTAGATAAAATTTCTTCAGATAATTTTTTTACGAATGGTTTGAATAAGTCGTCATCTTCGGGTCTCAATCTTTCCCATGAATCCATAACTAGATTATTATCCTCACTAAGCCAAACCCAGCTTTGAGCAACAATTTCTCCATCAAGTTCTTTGTGAAAAGTATCTCTTAAAGATTCTTTTATTGCAGAGAATTCGAAATCATATCCAGGGAATTCTTTAAAATCTTTCTTCATAGAGTCGATAATCCCAGCATATTTTCTTCTAACATCTTTTATTGAAAATGTTTTTAGAAAATCTTGTTCTGATTCAGATTTCTCTAAATTACCTAGCCAGCTTTTTAAGTTGTTGTATTTTCCTTCTTTTTCTCTTTTGAAAGTTACGTAAAACCCGCCAAATGGTGAGTTCATGCCATGTTCAGCGCAATCAGTACCTTCGGCACCAACATATTGGCAGCAATTGGTTTTATTCCCCAAAATAAAACCTCTAAGATCACTCTTAGCTAATTTCTTCATGTAAAATCTGTCATGACCAATATCAGATCCATCAATAAAAATATCAGGAATATGGTCGTCAGTTTTTTCACGGTAACTATCTAATATTCTATCAAAAGTTCTTTCAGAAATGACATTTTCATGGATTAGATTGGCCATTGCAGGAAATTCATCAGCCCTATTATATTTCATAGCTTTAGCTAAAGACTCAACTTCATCCATATTTTCTGGTGGCCTACCTAATTTTGTTTCAATTTTTTCAGCTAAAGAAAGATATTTAGTAAGTTTTGGACCATTATCCAGAGCCAAGCTGCGCCATGCATCTTTATTCCATATTCCTTTAGGAGGAGTAAATATTGTTAAATCATGTAAAGGTTGTAGTGATTCTCCTTTGTGTTTTTCTACATAGGATTGCGCTTGCTCTTTATCGTCGAATAAGTAAGAAAGCTTTGCTGCATATTCTCCTTGTTTAGTGTCACTGTAATTTTTGTCTAATTGCTTAACGTAGCTTAAAATATCATCAAATGTATCTAGCGAGAATGGGAAATAATTCTCTGGAATTCCTAACTTCTTATTATTTCCATGATATAAGGCGTGATCATAGGCATCATTACCACTATTATCTTGTAGTGCAGGGTCAAGGCCTTTTGCAATTAATAAATCGTAAATTGCTTTATCACCAGATTGAGCAGTTTTATGTAATGCATTTTCACTATAGTCGTCGTAATAATTAAGGTCGTCAGTTTTTTCCACCATTTTAGCAATAAGATCGCTTCTAAGGAGTTTGAATGAAATAGTTGATGAAAGTAATTGACCACCCACGATTACTGGTTGCTGTAATAGATATTCAGCCAATTCATTATTTTTTTTGTCACAAGCAATGTATAATGGACTTGAAGGGCCGTCACCTTTTTTGTAACAATCAAATCCATTATCAACAAAGTATTTTACTAAGTTTACAGATCCGCTATGGCAAGCGGAATTAAAAACTTGCGTTCGTGACTCTTTGGGAATTTCTACGCCTTTCTTTATTAATAATAAGGAAAGGCTTTCTATGTCGGTCCTACCATCTTCATAGGAAGAAATTGCGTCAAATAATAGCTCTACTCCCACATCTTTTACTTCTGAAGCTGACATATAATCTAGTAAGATTGTAGCTGCTTGTATATTTTTTGTTTTAATAGCAATTCTTAGAGGATGGATTTCACTGTAGTAATTTTGGTCAGATTTTTCACTTTTTTGAGTAGCTTTACTATAATCATATCCATTTTCGCAAAGAGATGATAATACAGAATTACTTCCTCCGATAATTACATTAGCGATTATCGGATAATCTCCAACGTCAGATTTAGATTTGGCAAGAAATTCCGTTATCTTTTCTTGTCTAAACCGAAAAGCCATTACTAATAATGTTTCAACATCGCCGTCGTGAAGATTATGAGAATTAATATCTGATGTACTATATTTTGCATTAACATCAATTTTGCCACTCGTAATTAGAATTTGTAGCAGTCTTGTATCATCATTGCTAAAGGCGCATTTTAATAATTGTTGTGCTGTTTTTGGTTTTTTTGCCTCAGATTCATTTAAATAATCTTCTAATTGCTGATATTTTCCATATTTTTGTAACAGATTAACAATTGATTCTTGGTCTGGAAAAGAAGGATCGTCAGAATCAATCAATGATAGTTTCGCACCATATTCTAAAAATATATCCAGCATTAATGATTTAGTGGTATCTTCTGTACAATATATTGCTGCAACCAATGGCATCCTTTTTTTACCATTTATCTTAATGGCGGCATTAGGGTCAACCCCTTTATCTAACATTTTTCTGATATTTCTATCATGTGAAGCTGGTTTGTGATATGTATAATTTGTTCTAGACATGCATTTCATGGCTAGTTGAAAGGCTGCATCATAATCCAATTTAATTGATGGAGATTTTCTTTCTACCTCACTAAATAATTCATCACTATCTCCTATGATGGCATTTTCCAATAAGTCCCAAGCCATACTGGGATCAGTTATTTCACCTATTGTTCCAAGAAGTAAAGATGCAACCTTGGGGTGATGAGCTTTTGGTAAAAAAGGTGTAAGATCAAATATTGGAGATTTTTCAATTACTTTTTTAATATCACTACCATCACAATCTTTATCAACGTCATACAATAAACTCTCCATAAGTAATTTAGAGTGTTCAACAGATGAAATCCTATCTGTTTTATCAATAAGCCATCTAATTTTATGTATCTGAGCATAGTCCAGTGAAGGAATACTTACTTTTTTTGCAAAGTGTTCATTGTGAAGAATATCCTCATAATTAATTCTAACATCTCCTGCTCTTGCAATTAAGGCATTTAGTTTTTGATATTTATTTTCACCTTCTTCTCTTTCAAGGTCATAAAAGATTATCACATCTTGCAATAAATTCTCAGTAAGTCCTTGTGGCTCAACTTCATCAATAATTCTCTTAACTAACGAGTCTAATTTATCATGACCATTGTGAGGATAATTAACCGCTTTAAGAGACTCTATTAAATTCGCTAAATTTTCTACATTACTTAGCTCTACCTTTTCTTCAAACATAATATCAATTAATTTCTTTTAAGACTTTTTCATGCAATTCTCTATTGCCACAAGCAACTAACTTAACATCAGACTGCAAATTCAAATCATTACCCTGAAAATCAGTTATCACTCCACCAGCCTCAGTAATTATCGGTAGCAAAGCTGCATAATCATAAACCTGCAAACCTGGATCAATCACAATATCAATAAATCCGCTAGCCAGAGATGCGTAAGAATAATAATCTCCACCATAAATAACGCCACCAATCTTTTGATATTTAGTTAATTTACAAAGCTCTTTAAACATTTGTTCATCTTCATTTTTAAAGTAAAAAGACGAGCTAGCACACATTAGGGCATTTGAGAAAAGGTACCAGGTCACTTTGTGGTTAAAAGTGACCTGGTACCTTTTTTTAAGCTAATATTCCCTTAGACTTAGCATAATGATAAATCTTAGTGGCATGAGCTACATTAAAAGCGATGTTGGATTTAGTTAAATGTAACAGCATTATTCTTTCCCAACCGCCAGTTGATTCACGCACTATCAGAAGATTAGGACCCTTTGAAAGATGCGATTTAATAAACTTATTAATATTAGTTTTGTTGTTAGGAATGGTAAGAAATTGACCCGTATCAGATATAAAAATATCGAGCTTATCCTTAGCTACATCTACTCCGATATAACTATGATTATTATTTGAATTGGATGATAAGTTAGAAATTGAATCAGCCTTACTAGACTTTAGGGAATGTGACATATAATTTAAGAAACGATTGTTAAGAAAATCTCATGATTGTAATTCGAACTCTAATCTGACTTAGTGGGAAAGATTAGGTTCATTCTACTGTTCGAGATTGGTCAAAAAGTACAAGGATAAGTAACAAGGTCAGTTCGATCTTTTAGATCTACCCCAGATTAATTACTTTGATTTATTAAGTAAATTAGTGCCTCTTTTGAACATACAACCCCATTTTTTTTAAAGCTGGCTTCCTACAATTTTACTTGTTGCTGATAAACTTGTAGCAGATGCTGGTCGTGGGGATTGTGTATCAGTAGAATGTGACGTCACATCATCAGAAGTAGTGCTTTTTAATCCTCGTGATTCCACCAAAGATTTCGTATTTGAACTTAAATAAATTTTTTGAAGGGGAGTAAGATTTTCTTTATCCACTTCTTCAGCTTTAGTCATTCCTTTAATATAATCTGTAGAATCAATATCCCCAGCGATTACATGTGCATTAAGCCAATCAAAAGCCTTCTTCACATAGTCCTTTGATGATGCAGAAACGTCTTCACAATATTTTCTAAATTCACCACCTTCACAATCTATTGCGATAGATTTCCTAGTGACAAAATCTTTCATAAAGTCTGGATCGCCATCTAGTAACGATTTTACTGTAAGTATTTTATCAGATTCTCTAGAAGATCTAAAATCATCTACAGATAGAACGCCATCTGACAAACCTTTGAAAAGGTTAAAGTAAAGAAGCGCATTGTGAGAACTTAACGTGCCCGGCCTAACAGTTCCTGTCATCGTACTACTTATTGTACCACCAGTTAAAACATGCAATGCATCATGAAGTGTTTCAATATGAGATGCACAACCATGAATATTTTGAGATTGGGAAGGTGCATTACTAACCTGCGTTCTTATGCATTCTAACAGAACTTCCTCTTTAAGATTGTTGTGAAGATGACCTAAAAAAGCTCTAGATTTAGATTTTTCAGTTTTTAACATTAGCATTATTAATAATTATGTTCCAAGAGTTCGAAGCTGCAAAAAAAGGTACCAGGTCACTTTTTGGTTAAAAGTGACCTGGTACCTTTTTTTGGTACCTTTTTTTATAATTCTCCAAATCTCCGTTTGGGTCGTAGCGAGGTGGAGATCGTGGTACCAACGGTTTCTGTTATTATTAAGGCGAAAAACTCACTTATTATCTCTGTTTTCTCTCCAGTTATTAGGATATTTTTTCATAAAATTATCCGTTTGTCACCATAAATTATCTCCAAAAGTTCGCAAAAGGGTGCAACAGGGTTTTGCGCGATAAAAATGAGTTAAAATGAGGGGTTTTGAGTGCTTATACACGTTTTTGAGTGTTTTTGCACAATGGCGGTGCGCGTGACCCCTTTTGCGAACTTTTCTCTGTTTTTCAGACCCTTGATTTATAAGGGTTGAGGGCATATTTTATGTACACCGAAAAGTTCGTTATTTAAATCTTGCAGAGGCGGGTGTATCCTTTTGCGAACTTTTTGACTCGTTGCTAAAAATAGTTAAATTAGTGACTAATCTAGTGGTGAAACATATAGATCTCAGATCTGTTTTTTTAGAAGTAGGTACTAAAAAGCTGATTAATGTGATAATGCATGAATTAAGCCTTTTATATTTATGTGATATTTTTTAAATTAAAAACTTGTTAACAATTTAAATTACTAGGATTCAGAAAATGGGATTAATTTATTGGGATTGCGTGAAATGCGCTGAAGATTTGAAAGAAACTTTGAGGGACGGTAATTACTTCGATAGTATATCTAGATTTCAAAATGGCGAGTATCAAGCTCTTAATTTAGAGAAGATGCGTAATTATAAGGATCTTTATTCAATTCGCATTAAGGGTAAAGATAAAGCGGATCGTTTGTTATTTACTTGCAATACTGAGAATCGTGATGCTTTAATTTTAGTAGTGGTTGAAAACCATGACTATCAGGCTGCTTTTAGAGCGATAGAGTCTCAGTTAAAAAATGGTGTTAATGCTAAGGAGTTTGTGGAGATATCTCGATATGATCCTGATAATTCTAAAGAACCATCCGATCCTATGAAGGCTCTTCCTGACTGTGATGAGTCTATTTATTATGGTAAATATGTATTTCCTTTATCTAATTCTCAGTTAGATGTGGTTAAAAATCCTACTCTTCCTTTGATTATTAATGGTACTGCTGGTTCTGGTAAGACGGTTGTTGCTGAGCAGTTGCTATTATCTGTAGATGATCTGGATTATAATAAGGCATATTATTTTGCTCCTACGGAAAAACTTGTAGGTTTTATGCGCGATGAGGTTTCGAATCTTTCTAGTGGCAGAGATTTAATAGCGTCTTCTAAGCTGGTTGTTTCCACTTATGAGGATTATGTTAAGAATAGGCTTCCTGATAATATTAATTTGTGTGGTTTAAAGGATTTTAAACTTTGGTATGAAAGCAATGAGTTTTTTCCCTCAAGCAATAATAAATCAAATAATAGTAAAAGTTCTAACAATGAAGCACGGACTGGTGAACAGCTTTATGCTGAGTTATGTATAGCTGCTCCTTATTCAAGGCAAGAATATATTTCTCTTGGAAGAAATCAATCTTCACTATCCGAGCCAGAGCGCAAGAACACGTTTGATATTTTGGCGTTATATTTATATCGCGAAGGTCAAGAAAATAGTTTTGACCCAAATTTACAGTCATTAGGTGATATTGCAGAAGAAGATAAGGGTTTGGTTATTGTAGATGAGTCACAATCTTTTTCTGGCAATGCTATAAAACACGCGAAGATGTTATCAAAAGATGAGAAGGTTTTATTTATTGGCGATTCTGCTCAAAGCATGTTGAGCAGTGTTTCGAATTCACCTTATATAAAATCATTATTTTATGATGAGAGAACAGGAAAGTCTCGAGTAGAAGAGATAAACTGGAATTGGTCTTATCGTTGCCCCGAGAGAGTGAAGAAGGCTTCTGCTTCTTTATTAGGAGTGAAACAATCTATTACGAAAGAAAAGCAGTCAACAAGTATGGCTATTAGCGTTTCTGATATTGATCTTGATGTGAAAGAAAGCCCTGATGAGTCAACCACAAAGAAAGGTCTTTTATATTTTTATGATTTAAAAAATAAGGTAGAATCTTTTGCTGAGAAGTTAAAAGATAAGTCTTCTACAGATACTGTGGTTATAGTTCCTAATAATGATTATATACAAGGCGCTCAGGATCTCTTTGGCACTGAATATGTGGTGACCGCTCCAGAATTTCTAGGCATGGGTTCACATAATGTTGTTATGTATAACTGTTTTGAGCAAAAAGCCGCTTTATCTCTTTCTTATGATAGTAATGCTGCTATTCTCAATGAGGAGGAGAAGATAGCTATTAATGAGCTATTTGTGTCGATGACTAGGTCAGAGCATAGTTTAACTATATGTGAGACTAATCCTAGTAAGAACAAACCTTTATTTGAAAAAATGAATTTAAGTAGTCTTCACGAAGAATCTGAGAAAGATCAAAATGTGGATAAGTTGTTAGAGGAGATGAAAATATCTAGCGAAGAGGAATGGAAGGATAAAATTATTGAGTTGATTAAATCTGGTAGTGATGTTGTAGCTCGTAGGATTTGCGAAGGTAAGTTTAAAGATAATGCTAATGAGGTATTTGAGTCTTTAGAGCAAAGCATTTCTGGTAATCAAAAGGCACTAAATGAGAAAGAGGGTAGTGTTAATGTAGTTAGTAGTTCACCTTCAAATGAGAAAGAGGGTAGTGTTAATGTAGTTAGTAGTTCACCTTCAAATGAGAGAACTCCTTCTGGTAAGAAATCTAAAAATAGTAAAAATAGTAAAAATAGTAAAAAGAATAAAAAGAAGTCTTCAGAAACTGATTCAACACCTTTACCTGAAAAGTTATCCCAACTATATCAAGCAATTTATAAATCTGAATCTGATAAAGTTAGAGAATTGATTCAAAGAATTCCTATTCAGGATTTAATGGATTATAATACACCAAATGTAGGGAATTTATTGCATGTAGCGGTAGCCTCTAATAAAACAAGAGAGATACATAATGATATAGCCGAAATTCTAATTGATCATATTGTTGCAAGTAATGATGTTTCAGATGATTCCAAGAAAAGTTGGTTTGATAAAAGGAATGAAAAAGGTTTATCACCTGTTTATTATTCTACTTTAATAGGTTGTGATAAAATTATTACTGCTCTATGGAACACTAAGTTAGACATTAATTTTGATATTGAAAATGCGAAGGGGCTCATGCCTGCTCATATAGCTGCTAAGAATGGTCATGATGTTGTTATTAAGGCTTTAGGAGAAGCTGGAGCTAATCTGAATAAAACAACAAATAAAGATGGCTATACTCCTGCTCATTTAGCTGCGCAGCAAGGTCATGCTGATGTTATTAAGGCTTTAGCAAAAGCTGGAGCTAAACTGGATGAAAAAACTCAAGATGGCTTTACTCCTGCTCATATTGCTGCGCAGCATGGTAATGCCAATGTGATTGAGGCTTTAGTAGAAGCTGGAGTTAATCTGGATGAAAAAACTCAAGATGGCTTTACTCCTGCTCATATTGCTGCGCAGCATGGTCATGCCAATGTGATTGAGGCTTTAGCAAAAGCTGGAGCTAAACTGGATGAAAAAACTCAATATGGCTATACTCCTGCTCATTCAGCTGCACAGAATGGTCATGCCAATGTTATTGAGGCTTTAGCAAAAGCTGGAGCTAAACTGGATGAAAAAGCTCCAGATGGCTTTACTCTTGCTCATATTGCTGCGCAGGATGGTCATGCCAATGTGATTGAGGCTTTAGCAAAAGCTGGAGCTAAACTGGATGAAAAAACTCAATATGGCTTTACTCCTGCTCATATTGCTGCGCAGCATGGTAATGCCAATGTGATTGAGGCTTTAGTAGAAGCTGGAGTTAATCTGGATGAAAAATCTCAAGCTGGCTTTACTCCTGCTCATGTTGCTGTGCAGCATGGTCATGCTGATGTTATTGAGGCTTTAGCAAAAGCTGGAGTTAATCTGGATGAAAAAACTCAAGATGGCTTTACTCCTGCTCATATTGCTGCGCAGCATGGTCATGCCAATGTGATTGAGGCTTTAGCAAAAGCTGGAGTTAATCTGGATGAAAAATCTCCAGATGGCTTTACTCTTGCTCATGTTGCTGTGCAGCATGGTCATGCTGATGTTATTGAGGCTTTAGCAAAAGCTGGAGCTAAACTGGATGAAACAACTCAAGATGGCTTTACTCTTGCTCATCTTGCTGTGCAGCATGGTCATGCTGATGTTATTGAGGCTTTAGCAAAAGCTGGAGCTAATCTGAATGAAAAAGGTCAACAAGGCTTTACTCCTGCTCATATTGCTGCACAGAATGGTCATGCTGATGTTATTGAGGCTTTAGCAAAAGCTGGAGTTAATCTGAATGAAAAAGATCGACGTAACTTTACTCCTGCTCAGGTTGCTGCGCAGCATGGTCATGCTGATGTTATTACTGCTTTAGGTAAAGCTGTAAACAATAATTTAAATAATGATTCTGCGATACACACTATAGCCAATTTCATTGTAAATAAAGTGCGTAATAAAACGGAAGTGTATAACTTAAAGGAAATAGTGCTTCTTGGGTTAATGGACTCTTGTGCAGGTGATGAAGGTAGTTTCTTAGAGAGTTGTCAAATCAATAAGACTGATATAACTATGACACATGTTATGAACAGCAATGCTGCTATAAGTTCTGTAACTAGAAGTTTAAATGATTTGTTAGGCTTAAATGTAGGTAGAGATAAAGATGTAACCCAAGATAATCTAAAAATTTACCATGCTGTAAATTCAAGTATTGGGATAGAAAGGACTGGGGTAAGAAAATAAACTCTCAAAAAGAAAGGTTCCAGGGCATTTTTGCTCCAAGTGAGGACAATAGTCAATAATAAATTCTCCGAATCTCCGTTTGGGCCGTACCGAGGTGGAGATAGTGGTGTCAGGGGTTCATCTATAGAAAAATAGGTTATTCTACATAAAAATTCTCCGTTTCTCTCCATTTCTAGAAAAATAAAGGTGTCTTTGAAGGAGAAAAGTTCGCAAAAGGGTACACTTGCCTAGCGGATTCCTTCCTGCTTTTGTTTAGCCGTTAATGAGGGATATCCTGTTGGCATATTTACTCCGTAATTTATCAGTTAAAATAACGATAAATTAGAATATATTAAATGTCTAATTTGTTGGGTACCTGTCAATAAAGATAAAAAAATTAAGTGGAAAAAAATTAACTAATTATGAGAACAATTAAACTAAATCACCAACAATGGAAATTGGATGAAAATAGCCCTCTTGCTAAAAAAGGTGGTTTTGGTCAGGTTTTTGAAGGATATGATTCGAATAATGATAAATTTGCTATAAAAAAATTAGGAATAGATGTTTCTGATTCGGCCAATAGGGAAATTGCAATTGGAGAAAAACTTTCAATTAGTGTCTTTAAAAATGTTGTCCCAATCGTTGATTATGGGCAAGATGCTGACTCTAATCAGTATTTCTTGGTAATGCCGGTATGTTCAAAGAATCTTCAAGAAGAAATAGATACAAGAGGTGCTCTTTCAGTAGATGAGTCTTTAAAAATATTATTAGAAATATTAAATGGTTTAAAAGAAGTAGATAACATTGTTCATAGAGATTTAAAGCCTCAAAATATATTGTTTTATAATGGATCCTGGAGAATAGCAGATTTTGGTATTGCAAAATTTGTAGAAGATTCAACTTCTCTTAATACTTTAAAGGGATTTTTGAGTAAGCTTTACGCAGCACCAGAACAATGGCGTTCAGAAAGAGCAACTCAAGCCACTGATATTTATGCTATTGCATGCATTGCTTACGTGTTAATTACCGGAAGTCCTCCTTTTTACGATGAAAACGCAGATCTACAAAAATGTCATTTGCATGAAAGTCCAAAAATTATAACTCAAATTCCTCCTAAAGTTAGTAGTTTGTTATTATTAATGTTAAGAAAACCTAAAGATATTAGACCATCTATAAAGCGATGTGTTGATGTTTTTAGTGAGGCGTTAGATGCCCCTGATCTCAGCCAAAATAGTGTGAGTATAAATTTACTACACAAAGCTTCTGTTATTATTAATGCAGAGGAGTCTAAAAAGGAAAGTGATATGCAAGTTTCTAATGATAGGAAGAAGATGCGTGATCTAATTTTTGATGAAATGGCTATTGAAGTGAGGCAGCTTAAAGATAGTCTTTTCGAGACAATAAAGGAGGCGTCAAGTATGGCCTCTAATGATAGAGATAAAACCTCTATATCCTTCGGCAAGGCTACTATTACCTTTGATGTAGGAAGTAATCGTAGTGGAATTTATGGAATACAAAGATCGGACGATGCATTATTTGCTGGTGATGGCGGTTGGGGTGTGAACAGGAAACAATCTGATTGGGATATAATTGCATATACAAAAATTACTTTGGAGCAAAAACAATATGCTTTAAATCCTTATGAAATAAGTGCAAATCTAGTTCTTGGTCGTCCAGATCAAAATTCTGAATACAGGTGGTATGAAATGTCATTCTTCTCATCATCTGGACAACAAAGACGTTATCAACCTTTTGCGCTAGATTATCCATGGGAAATTGATTTAGCGCTTTCAAGAGTAATGAGTGAATTTAGTTTAGCTTATGACAAACCTAGCTTGGTAGATGGAGAAAACGTGGACTCTTTTATTAGTTATTGGATTCAGAAGTTTGCAGATGCAGCATTAGGAAAGTTAGAAAGGGCAAGGCATCTTCCTTTTAATAGATAGGCGTAAGAAGTTCGTAAAATTACCTATAAATTCAACTGCATAGCAGTTGGAGAAGTTCGACTAAAAACCCACTAAGACAATGTTTATAGATGCGTACCTTTTTTGAAAAGGTACGACCCAAACGGAGAAACAGAGAATTATTAGGGTTATTTTGGTGTAGAATTATGATTTTCGGAGAAGGTTTAGTACGACCAAATGGAAATTTAAAATCGTGTGATGCCGCTATTACTGGGCTTGCTGGGCTAGTTGAAATATGATGAAAGTGTCTGGAGAATTGAGTTGTACTAGAATAGTGGCGGACAGGGTGAGATTCGAACTCACGGTACGCGTGAACGCACGGCAGTTTTCAAGACTGCTGCCTTAAACCACTCGGCCACCTGTCCATTATTACTTGTAAAGTTACTTTTAGTTGCAACTTTATTAAAAAATCACTTTGTAATTCCTTAATAAAATTGTTAAGACTGCTGCCTTAAACCACTAGTACTTATAATTCGGGAGCGGAATTATCCCTATAGGGTTTTTAAATGCAAGTGGTGAGTTTGCTCTTTATTTATCTTTGCTTTTCTTTTCTTTTTTTTCTTTCTTGATTTTCTTCCCATCTTGCTTTTTTTCTTCAACTGGGGGCAGGATGATGGTTAATTTATTGTTGGTTACGTCTACTTCTGGGAATATTTCGTTTTTGAATGTGAAAAATTCTTCTTTTAGATGTAGTGGCTTGTCTGGGTTTTCATCGAACACGATTAAGATCATTGTTCCGGCTCCGTGATCAAGTACATTTGTTACTTTGCCGATCTTGTCGCCGTCTTCATGGTTTATTACGTCCATTCCTAATAGATCTGCGTAATAATATTCGCCTTCTTCTTCTTCGTCTAACTGGTCTCTTGAAACAAAGATTTCGATCTTTCTTTGTGCTTCTGCTTCTGTTCTAGTCTTAGCGTCATTTAATGTTGTGATCATTATTGGGCTGCCATTGTGGTACTTAACGGGGACTTTATTAGTGTTAGTATATTTGACTTTTATTGGGTTGTCATTTTGGTCAACCAAATCGTATTCTTCTAACATCAAAGGGTCATCAGAATAGGCTACAATTTTAACCTGGCCTTTAATACCATGTTCAGATAGGACTTTGGCTAATAATATTTTGTTGTCTTTAGGCATTTTTAAATTCGTTTTTTCTATGTTGTTTTGCAATTTTGTCTAAAATGGCATTTACAAAAGTGACCTTTTTATCATCAAAAAAGCTTGCGGCGATATCAACATATTCATCAATCACAACTTTTGCTGGAGTGTCTGTGCTAGATTCAAGTTCTAGACAGCCAAATCTAACGATTTGCAATGTTATTTCATCAATTGTTTCAATACTCCATGGAGAGTTCAAAAATTCTTCGATATTTTTATCTATTTTTATACTGTTATTTTCTAAGCCTTGAATTAGATTGCTCAGGAATTCGGCGCTTATGTTTTTTTCATAAGACGAGATGTCTTCATCTTGGCTTAATAAGTAATTTTCAACTACATCCTTGGATATTTGATCAAGGTCAATCTTCTTATCAAAAAATTCATATTGATAGTAGATTTGTACGGCCATTAGTCTGGAAAGACTTTTTTTATTGATTATTTTTTTTATACTCGAAGTCATTAAAACTATTGTTATTTATGAGAACTTTAAATTATAGAACAGTCATTACCTTTCTTGCAAGTATCTTAATATTAATAAGTGCAAATTCTTATAGCCAAGAGATAAAGCCATATTTTGACGAAAGCAAAATTTCACCCAAATTAATAGATAATCCAGCTCTTCCAGGATCACAAAAATATAAAAGAGAAGTTAAGTATGTTATAAATCTACAACGTAATCCCGACATTGATAGTATTGATGAAGCATTTGCAGAAAGGCATTACAAGCCAGAAATGGTGAGTAAGTTTGTAGATAAGAGACTAACAAGACAAAAATATCCAAAATTATATAAGCTGTTAGACAAGGCTTATAAAACTTCAAAAGTAGTTACCTCAAAAGCAAAACATTATTGGGATCTTAAAAGGCCATATGTCGCAATAAAAGAGATAAATCCACTAATAGCAGCGCATGCAAGCCCGTCTTTTCCAAGTGGACACACTACAGAAAGCTATGTTAGTGCAAGAGTGTTAAGTATGATTTTCCCTAAGAAGAAAAATGAATTTTTAGAACGAGCTAAGGAAGTTTCTGATCACAGAGTGTTAGTTGGAATGCACTTACCACAAGACATAGAGGCGGGCAGGCAGCTTTCTTTATTGATTATTGGATCACTAGTGCAAAATAAACATTTCTTAAAAGATCTAAAAAAAGCAAAAAAAGAAGTAGCAGATATTGATAAATAATAAGCTTATCTGTAAGGTACCTGCTACAAGAAAATTAACATATAATTAACATTAGATGCCAAAAAGAACTGATATTAAATCAATCTTAATAATAGGCGCAGGACCAATTGTAATTGGCCAGGCTTGTGAATTTGACTACTCCGGAACTCAGGCTTGTAAAGCTCTTAGAGAAGAAGGTTATAAAGTCATATTAATAAATTCTAATCCAGCAACTATCATGACAGATAGAGTTACAGCTGATAGAACCTATATTGAGCCAATCACCCCAGATGTTGTTGAAGAAATCATAAGAAAAGAAAGACCAGACGCTTTGCTACCAACAGTTGGTGGCCAAACTGGTTTAAATTGCGCTTTGGATCTTGCAAAAAATGGTGTATTAAAAAAATATAATGTTGAGTTAATAGGCGCTTCTGTTGAAGCAATTAATAAAGCCGAAGATAGATTGTTATTCCAAAAAGCCATGGATAAAATTGGCCTGGAAACTCCAAAAAATGAAATCGTAAGAAATTTAAAAGAAGCAAAAGAAGTTTTAAAAGATATTGGCCTTCCTGCAATTATAAGACCTTCATTCACAATGGGGGGAGCAGGTGGTGGTGTTGCATATACCGAAGATGAATATTTTAAAATTATCGAATATGGCCTAACAATCTCTCCAGTTCAGCAAGTGTTAATTGATGAATCAATTATCGGCTGGAAAGAATATGAAATGGAAGTTGTCAGAGACAAAAATGACAATGTTATAATTATCTGCTCAATTGAAAATATTGATCCAATGGGTGTTCACACCGGTGATTCAATAACTGTCGCTCCAGCTCTTACCCTAACGGATAAGGAATATCAAGCCATGAGAAATGCTTCAATTGCAATTTTGAGAGAAATAGGCGTTGAAACCGGTGGATCAAATGTTCAATTTGCTGTAAATCCTAAAGACGGAAAAATGACAGTTATTGAAATGAACCCAAGAGTTTCTAGATCTTCGGCTCTGGCTTCAAAAGCAACGGGTTTCCCAATCGCTAAAGTAGCAGCTAAATTAGCAGTAGGATTCACTTTAGACGAAATTGATAACGACATCACTGGCGGAAAAATCCCAGCCTCATTTGAGCCAACAATTGACTACGTCATTACCAAAATACCAAAATTCACTTTTGATAAATTTAAAGGAAGCGACAATATTCTGTCAAGTTGCATGAAATCAGTTGGTGAAGTTATGGGAATTGGTAGATCTTTCATAGAAAGTTTCCAAAAAGCCTTAAGATCAATGGAAAGTGGCCTAACAGGTTTAGACGAAATTAAGTTTGCTACTACCGACAAAGACGAAAGAGTTAAACTAATTAAAGAAAAGCTAAAGATCGCTGCTCCAAATAGAATAATGCTAATTGCTCAAGCTTTAAGAGAAGGAATCTCAATCAAAGAAATCAACGAGATCACTTTCTACGATCCATGGTTCTTAGAACAAATCAATTCAGTAATTATTGTAGAAGAAGAAATCAGAAAAAGCGGCTTGCCAAAAACATATGATGCATTCTTAAACATTAAAAAAATGGGTTTCGCTGACGCCAGATTAGCAAAGCTAACAGGATCTAGTGAAGATAATGTTAGAGAAGCTAGAAGAGCCTTAAAAATCCATCCTTCATATAAAAGAGTTGATTCCTGCGCCGCTGAATTTGAATCCAACACTTCTTACATGTATTCCACATACGAATCTTAAGTCGCTGCAAAAAATATATAAGGCGATAGTCAATGAATATGAGGAAGGGGTTACAAACCCATTCCTGCCTTGGAGCGGTCAGGGATAGCTCACGGCGGGTCGGGGGTTGGACCCCCGACCCCATGTTCATACTAAAATAATGCTAAAAATCACCTTCCTAATCACGTCATTGAGAGGAGCGATAGAGACATGGCAATCCAGAGATTTCAAATTAATGTTTGTGATCGTGATGATGCTGGTAGATCCCAACATTACTTTTTCCGCCAAACAATGAGAGATATTCAGGGTGGTTGTTAACCTTTTCTGGAGTTCCAGAACAGCATATATGATTGTTTACACAATATACGGCATCGGTTTTTTTCATTATTGTTATCAAGTCGTGAGATATTAACAAGATAGAGCAGTTTTTGGCTTTTTTGATATTGTCAATTATCTGGTAGAAATCTTCAATTGCGTTAATATCTAAATATTGGGTTGGCTCATCAAGGACCAAAAGGTTTGGATTATTACTTAGAGCTTTTATTAGGAGGATCTTTTGTAGCTGACCACCAGATAGATCTTGGATTTGGCTATTTAGGATGTTTGTTACATTTAATTTTTCGACTAAATCTTCATCAATTTTTATGTTTTTGTCTGATAGTTTAACGAAATCTTGAGCTGTTAGGGGGATTGTTTTGTCAAAAGATATTTTTTGTGGCATGTAGCCAATCCTTAGATTTTCGTCTTTAACAATTTTGCCAGAAGTTGGTTTTAATATTCCAAGTAAGATTCTGGCAATTGATGTTTTTCCGCCTCCATTTGGGCCGATCAAAGTCGTGATTTCACCTTTCTTGATCGAAATTGAAATATCTCTTATGATCTTAGTTTTGTTAATTTCTAAAGAGACATTCTCAAGGCTGCAGAGCATAATTTATCTTTATTAATTTTGGTACCTGGTTCGTGTACCTGGTTCCGGTACCAGGTACACGAACCAGGTACCAAAAAATTATTTTAGGTAATTAATGATTTTTTGTGAAATATCATCTGCATTAATTCCGAAATGTTTAAATAGATCTTCAGCTTTACCAGAAGCTCCAAAGCTGCTCATTCCACAGAATAAGTAATCAACA
>Ga0209711_10001448_pt1 | contig 23028 bp, 33 predicted proteins | sample ArcticOcean_MG_C_7_FD_187441 | JGI IMG/M metagenome (GOLD analysis project Ga0209711, IMG submission 187441) | Marine microbial communities from western Arctic Ocean - ArcticOcean_MG_CB11_88 (SPAdes) (version 2) | ecosystem: Environmental > Aquatic > Marine > Oceanic | place: Arctic Ocean...
CCAGGTGACAATGTTAAGATGACAATTGAGTTACTTGCTCCGATTGCAATGGAAGAAGGATTAAGATTTGCAATTAGAGAAGGTGGACGCACAGTAGGTGCTGGAGTCGTCTCGAAAATTACGAGTTGATTAGTTGAATAAGGGCCGTCGATATCTTGTATAATCGACGGTTTTTTCGTATCACAAGTTAGATAAGGTAAATAGGCAAATGAGCAATCAAAATATTAGAATTAAATTAAAGGCATTTGATCATCGATTAATCGACAAATCTGCCGTAGAGATTGTTGAAACAGCTAAGCGAACTGGTGCTAGTGTAAGGGGTCCAATCCCTTTACCTACTAAGACAGAACGTTTTACTGTGTTGTCTTCTCCGCATGTTAATAAAGATGCTAGAGATCAGTACCAACTTAAAACTTATGTTAGGTTGATGGACGTAATTAGTCCAACAGACAAAACCGTAGACGCATTGATGAAATTAGATCTTGCGGCTGGTGTTGACGTGAAAATCCAACTTAACTAATAGAATAGAAAGGATTAATAAAATGGCAATTGCATTAGTAGGAAAAAAATTAGGAATGACGCGTTTGATGGCTGATGATGGTTCAGCATCTTCTGTTAGTGTCATTAAGATAGAACCTAACCGAGTAGTGCAGAGCAAATCTGTTGATACAGATGGCTATAATGCAGTTCAAGTTACGACTGGAAAAAAGACTAATAAGAAAGGTGACGCAAAAATTCGTCGTGTTTCTAGTTCTTTAAAAGGTCATTATGCAAAAGCTTCTCAAGAAATTGGTCTTGGACTATGGGAAATGAGAGTTAGTGAGAATGAAGTTTCTGACATGCCTAACCTTGACGTATCTTATTTTGGTGCTGGGCATTATGTAAATGTTACTGGTCGATCTAAAGGTAAAGGTTTTCAGGGCGGTGTAAAGCGGCATAACTTTAGTATGCAAGATGCAACTCATGGAAACTCAGTTTCTCACCGTGCAATTGGCTCTACAGGACAATGTCAGGATCCAGGGCGAGTATTCAAGGGCAAAAAAATGGCCGGTCAAATGGGTAATGCTCAAGTGACAGAAGAATGTCTGGAAATCCTAAGAGTTGATAATGAGCGTAATTTGTTATTAGTTAAAGGCGCAATTCCAGGTTCTAAGAATGGTTTTGTAAGAGTATTTTTGTCAGATAAAAAAATTAAAATCAATTCTCAAATAAGTAAGCAGCTATCTGAGCAACAAGTTGCTCCAGTCGAAGAAGTTGCGGTAGAAGAAGTGGTTGAGGCTCATGTGGCTGAAGATGTTGCTACTGATATTGAACAAAATAAAGAAACTGAAGCTTAATAAATAGTTTATTCAAAGGTCTAATGATGAAAGTAAAAGTATTAAATTTAAAAACGAACAAATCTACTTCTCAGGAAGTTTCAGATGATATTTTTGGTCGGAACTATAATGAGTCATTAGTTCATCAAATAACTACTGCATATATGGCAGGTGGAAGAAGTGGAACTAAAGCGCAAAAGAATCGTGCTGCAGTTAGTGGTGGTGGAAAGAAGCCTTGGAAGCAGAAAGGAACTGGACGCGCTAGAGCAGGTACTTCACGTGGACCTATATGGAGAAGTGGTGGTGTAACTTTTGCTGCTCAACCTCGTAACTATTCACAAAAAGTTAATAAGAAAATGTACAAAGGCGCAATTAGTGTTATATTTTCTGAGCTACTTCGTAATGATCGCCTAAAGATAGTTTCAGATCTTGAAATTACTGAGCCAAAAACAAAAAACATTACTTCACTAATGAAGTCATTAAACCTAAAGGATGCTTTGTTAATGACAGATGAGCTTGATGAGAACTTATACTTGTCTTCGCGTAATTTATATCATGTTGGTGTTTGTGATACGCAAAGTATAGACCCAGTAAGTTTGATTGGTTATGACAATGTAGTTATGACAAAAGCTGCGTTAAAAAAAGTTGAGGCAATGTTATGAATAAAGAAAAAATATTAAGCGTCCTACTAGGGCCAATTGTTTCTGAAAAATCTACTTTAGCATCGGCCAATAACCAGTATGTTTTTAAGGTCAGACCTGATAGTAATAAGAGAGAAGTGAAAGCTGCAGTTGAAGAGCTATTTGGAGTTACTGTTGAAGGTGTTACTACTTCGAATGTAAAAGGTAAGAGAAAGATTTACAAAGGTAAAGCTGGACAGCGTGTTAATTGGAAAAAAGCGGTCGTTAAAGTGTCTGAAGGTCAGATGATTGACGCAACTGCCTCATAGAGAATTTATTATGGCATTAGTTATAAAAAGAAAACCAACCTCACCAGGCAGAAGACATGTTGTCAGTGTAGTTGATAAAGATTTGCACAAAGGTAAACCTTTTGCAGCTTTAACAGAGAGCAAGAATAGAATAAATGGTCGCAATAACCGTGGAAAAATAACGGTTAGGCATAGAGGCGGAGGCCATAAACAAAGATATCGTATTATTGACTTCAAGCGCAATAAAGATGATATTACTGCAACAGTTGAAAGAATTGAATACGATCCAAATAGAAGTGCAAATATTGCTCTTGTTTTATATGCTGATGGTGAAAGACGTTACATTATTGCGCCTAAGGGAGTTAATGCTGGCGATCAGGTTGTTTCAGGAAATTCAGTTGCAATACAAAAAGGAAATACTTTGCCTTTGAGTAATATACCACTTGGTAGTGTAATACATTGTGTTGAGCTAAAGCCACAAAAAGGAGCTCAAATTGCACGAAGCGCTGGAACATCAGTCCAGCTAGTTGCGAAAGAAGGCAACTATGTCACTCTTAGACTTAGGTCTGGTGAAGTAAGAAAAGTTTTAGCTGAATGCCGTGCGACTCTTGGTGAAGTTTCAAAGTCAGAGCATAGCTTAAGAAAATTAGGAAAAGCTGGAGCCACCCGCTGGAGAGGTGTTAGACCAACAGTACGTGGTGTAGTAATGAATCCAGTTGATCACCCACATGGTGGTGGTGAAGGAAAAACTAGTGGTGGTAGACATCCAGTTTCTCCTTGGGGTACTCCTACTAAAGGATACAAAACACGTAGTAATAAACGTACTGATAAGCTTATCGTACGTCGCAGAAATTAAAGGGAAATTATGGCAAGATCACTTAGAAAAGGTCCATTTGTAGATGAGCATTTAATCAAGAAAGTTTTGAAGGCTCAAGATAACAACGATAGAAAACCAATTAAGACTTGGTCTCGTCGTTCAGTTATTGTTCCTGAAATGATTGGGTTAACAATAGCTATACATAATGGCCGTAATCATGTTCCAGTTTCAATAAATGAGAATATGATTGGTCATAAATTAGGCGAGTTTGCCGTAACAAGAACATTCAAGAGTCACTCTGGTGACCGTAAATCGTAAGCATAAGGTGACATAATGATAGAAGTTAAAGCAATTCATAAATACGCAAAAATCTCACCTTTTAAAGTTAGATTAATTGCAGATCAAATTCGAAATAAGCCAGTCGAAGAGGCTTTGAGCATTTTGACATTTAGCAATAAAAAAGCTGCGGTACTTGTAAAAAAAGTTTTAAGTTCGGCGATTTCTAATGCCGAGCATAATGATGGATTAGATGTAGATGAACTAAAGGTAAGTAGTATTTTCGTAAACGAAGGTTCTACAATGAAACGTATTCGCCCTAGAGCAAAAGGTAGAGCGAATCGTATTCTTAAACGATCAAGCCACATTAGTGTTGGCGTAAGCGAGTAAAAAATTATGGGTCAAAAAGTAAATCCAGTAGGCATTAGATTAGGAATTGTTAAAGATTGGCATTCAAAGTGGTATGCCAGTAGTAAAAATTATTCTGAATATTTATTGTCTGACATTGCAGTAAGAGACTTCTTATTCAAAGAATTATCCACGGCTTCTGTGAGTCGTATAAGTATTGAAAGATTGTCAAACACAGCTAAAGTTATTATTCATACAGCTAGACCTGGAATAGTCATTGGTAAAAAAGGCGCAGATATTGAGAAGTTAAAGAACTTAGTATCCAAAATGATGGGCGTTGCTGTCCACATCAGTATTGAAGAAGTTAAGCAGCCAGAATTAGATGCTCGTTTAGTCGCTGAAAATATTGCACAGCAACTTGAAAAGCGTGTGATGTATAGACGCGCTGTTAAAAGAGTTTTGGGTAACGCTACAAGGTTAGGTGCGCTTGGAATTAAGATAATGGTGAGTGGCCGATTAAATGGTGCTGAAATAGCTCGATCTGAGTGGTATCGCGAAGGCCGTGTTCCATTACATACGTTTAGAGCTGACGTTGATTATAGTAGTTATAGAGCGAATACACAGTATGGTGTTATCGGCATTAAAGTGTGGATTTTTAAAGGTGAAATTCTAGATCATAATAAAGGCACTATTGAAGAAGTTTCAAAACGTGGTGCTGGAAAACAAACAGTAAAGAAGTAAAGGAATTAAGAAATGTTGCAACCTAAACGTACAAAATTTAGAAAAATGATGAAAAACCGCAATCGCGGGTTGGCTGCTGGGCACAATGTAAGCTTCGGTGATATTGGGCTCCAAGCAACTGGCAGATGTCGAATGACTGCTAGACAGATTGAAGCAGCACGTCGAGCAATGACCAGACATGTTAAGCGCCAAGGAAAAATTTGGATTCGCGTTTTTCCTGATAAGCCTATTACTAAAAAACCTCTTGAGGTTCGTATGGGTAAAGGTAAAGGTAGTGTTGAATATTGGGTTGCGCTAATTAAACCTGGTCAGATGTTATTTGAAATGCAGGGTGTAGATGAAGTGGTTGCTAGAGAAGCTTTTGAGCTTGCAGCTGCAAAGCTTCCAGTTAAAACAACAGTTATTAAACGGACAATAATGTAATGGATGTCAAAGAATTAAGAGATCAAGATGAGTCTCAATTAAACGAGCAGCTTATAACTTTGCTTAAAGAGCACTTTGAATTGCGTATGCAACAGAGTACTTCTCAGTTGAGTGATTTATCAAAGCTTAGTAAAACAAAGAAAGCAATTGCCCAAATTAAAACAATAATTAATGAGAAGAAGTTATGAGTGAAACTAATTCAGTAGAAAGAATATTAACAGGCAAGGTTGTCAGTAATAGTCGTGATAAAACAATTGCTGTTTTAGTTGAGCGCAAAGTGCGTCATCCAATTTATAAAAAATATATTAAACGCAGTACTAAAGTTCATGCACATGATGAGAAGAATGAGTGCGGTCTTGGTGATGTAGTAAGAGTTTCTGAATCAAAGCCTTTCTCTAAAACAAAGAATTGGGCTTTGGTAGAAGTTGTTGAAAAATCTGTGAATATTGATTAACTAGTAGCATTTTAGAGAGAAGAATATGATTCAAATGCAAACAAGAGTACATATAGCTGACAATAGTGGTGGTGTTAAAGCTATGTGTATTAAAGTTTTAGGTGGTTCAAAGCGTCGTTACGCCAATATTGGCGATGTTATTAAGGTTAGTATTAAAGAGGCATCTCCTCGTGGAAAAGTTAAGAAGGGTGATGTTTATGATGCAGTAGTTGTTAGAACTGCTCAAGGCGTTCGCCGAAGTGATGGATCTCGAATTCGCTTTGATAATAATGCTGTAGTGCTATTAACTCCAAAATTAGAACCAATTGGTACTCGTATTTTTGGACCTGTAACTCGTGAATTAAGAAACGCACAGTTTATGAAGATTGTTTCACTCGCACCAGAGGTTCTGTAATGATGAAAATTAAACAAAAAGATGAAGTGATAGTGATTGCAGGAAAAGATAAAGGTTCAGTTGGTGCAGTAACTAAGGTTCTTGGAAAAAAAGTTATTGTTGAGGGTTTAAATATTGCTAAAAAGCATGTACGTGCTAATCCACAGGAAGGTATTCAAGGTGGTATTGAAGAAAAGGAAATGCCATTAAGTATTTCTAATGTTGCAATTTACAACCCAACTTCAAAAAAAGCAGATCGTATAGGTGTTAGGACTGACGATAAAGGCGTAAAAGAAAGATTTTATAAATCGAGCGGCGAATCCGTACTTTGATATAACAAATAAATAGGTGACAAGTGTCTAGATTACAAGAACAATATAAAAATGAAATCCTTCCTAAATTAAAGGAAGAATTAGGCGTTACTAATACAATGTCAGTTCCTAAGATTGAAAAAATAACAATCAATATGGGATTAGGCAGTGCGTTAGGTGACAAAAAAATACTAGAAAGTGCTCTTGAGGAGCTAGGCCTAATTTCTTCGCAAAAGCCAATGACTTGTTTAGCGAGAAAATCAGTGGCAAGTTTTAAGCTTAGAGAAGGTAATGCTATTGGATGTAAAGTTACCTTGAGAAAAGAAAGAATGTACGAATTTTTAGATCGTTTAGTAAATGTCGCAATTCCTCGTATTAGAGATTTTCGTGGACTAAATGAAAAGTCTTTTGACGGGCGTGGAAACTACAACATGGGAATTACTGAGCAGATTGTGTTTCCTGAAATTGAGTTTGATAAAGTAACAAAAGTACGTGGTATGGATATTGCAATCACTACCAATGCAAAAAATGATGAAGATGCTAAGAAACTATTGGCGATGTTTAATTTTCCATTTAAAGGAGAAAATAATGGCTAAAAAGTCTATGATTCACAGAGATGTGAAGCGATCAAAATTGGTCGAAAAGTTCAAAGAAAGACGTCTTGAATTAAAAAAAATAATTAAGAGTATTCATACCTCTGATGAAGATCGTTTCCAGGCAGTGATTAAATTACAATCACTACCAAGAGATGCCTCGCCTGTTCGCCAACGTAATCGTTGTGGATTGTCAGGACGACCTCATGGGTTTTACCGTAAATTTGGCTTAGCCAAATCTCAACTCAGAGAGCGCACTATGAATGGTGAAGTTCCTGGATTATCTAAAGCAAGCTGGTAGGAGTTTAATATGAGTATGTCTGACCCAATAGCTGATATGTTGACTAGAATTAGGAATGCACAAGCAGTTAATAAAGAACAAGTAAGTATCCCAGCTTCAAATTTGAAGTCGGCGATTGCTAGTGTTATGCAAGATGAAGGTTATATCACTTCTTTTTCGATTGAAGGCGACAAAGCTGCTAACAAAACGCTAGTAATAAAATTAAAATATTTTGATAACCAGCCAGTTATTGAAACGTTAAACAGAATTTCTAAGCCTAGCTTAAGGCATTATGCAAGCAAAGATGATATGCCAAGAGTAATGAATGGACTAGGTATCGTTATTGTTTCAACGCCAAAAGGCGTGATGACAGGCCAAGCTGCCAAAGCTCAAAATATTGGTGGCGAAGTTTTGTGTAGTGTTTCATAATATTGGAGATTAATCATGTCTAGAATTGCAAAATCACCTATCACAATCCCAGAAGGCGTCAATATTACACAAGCTGAAGGCGTAATTTCGGTTAAAGGAAAGCTCGGTGAAATGACAATGCATGTCAATTCATCAGTACTTGTCTCTAATAACGACAATGTATTAACTTTCGAGCCTAATGAAGTTAGCAAGAAAGAGCAAAAAGGGGCTTGGGCTCAGGCTGGCACAGTAAGAGCAAATACAGCAAATTTAATAAAAGGTGTCACAGAGGGTTGGGAGAAGAAGCTGACTTTAATTGGAGTTGGTTATCGTGCTAAAGCACAAGGTAAAGTTCTGAATTTAACTTTAGGCTTTTCTCATCCTGTTAACTATAACTTGCCTGAAGGAATCTCTGTTGAAACTCCTTCACAAACTGAAGTTATTGTTAAAGGTATTGATAAGCAGAAAGTTGGCCAAGCAGCAGCAGAAATTAGAGCATTCCGTCCACCAGAGCCATATAAAGGCAAAGGTGTTCGCTATACAGATGAGCAGGTTGTTCGTAAAGCTGCTAAGAAAAAATAACTGATTAAGGTAGTTAAATGAAATTGTCAAAAAAAGATGCTCGTTTAAGAAGAGCAACAAAATTTAGAGCTAAGCATGCTGAAAGAGATGTAGAGCGCTTATGTGTATTTAAATCTTCTCAGCATATTTATGCTCAGATTATTAGCGGATGTGGCACTAAAACGCTTGCTTCTGCATCTAGTGTATCTTTGAAGATGACGAATGGTGGTAATGTAGAAGCCGCTTCAAAGGTTGGAGATTTGATAGCAAAAGCTGCTAAAAAAGCAAAAGTTTCTAAGGTCGCATTTGATCGTTCTGGATTTAAGTATCACGGACGTGTTAAAGCGCTTGCCGAAGCGGCAAGAGAAGGCGGATTAGATTTTTAATTAAGTAAACTTAAGGTTTAAAGAATGGCTGATAATAAAAGAAATAATTATAAAGAAGAAAGCGAATTCATCGAAAAGCTGGTTAATATTCGTCGCGTAGTCAAAGTTGTTAAAGGCGGTCGAATTTTTGGTTTTTCTGCTCTAGTAGTGGTTGGTGATGGAAACGGCAAAGTTGGATATGGAACTGGTAAGGCTCGTGAAGTTCCTTTGGCAATTCAAAAGGCAATGGACAAAGCTAAAAGAGCAATGAAGCCAGTCCCATTAGTAAATGGAACATTGCACTACCCTATAACATCTTCTGTTGGCGCTGCTAAAGTTTATATGCAGCCTGCATCTGAAGGAACAGGCGTAATTGCTGGTGGACCGATGCGAAGTGTATTAGAAGCAGTTGGTGTTCATAATATTTTGGCAAAGTGCAATGGTACTCGTAACCCAATTAGTGTTGTTAGGGCTACTGTTGAGGGTTTAACTCAAATGTCATCGCCGCAAATAGTTGCTGCAAAGCGCGGTAAAACAGTTGAACAAATTACTGGAGAGGTATGATGGCTGAGGAAAAAGTAGAGATAAAAGAAGCCACTAAGAAAGCAGCTCCTAAGAAAGTAGCTGCTAAGAAAGTAGCCACTAAGAAAGCAGCTCCAAAAGTTTCTGGTGCAAAGGTTGATGCTACTAAATCAGTTGAAACAAAAAAATCACCTGTTAAAAAAGCTGTAACTTCAAAGCCAACAGTAAGTGTTACATTAGTTAAAAGTTTTCATGGTCGTCTTCCTAAGCATCGTGCCACAGTAACTGGCCTGGGACTAAAAAGAATTAACCATACGGTTGTTCTAGAAGACACACCAGAAGTAAGAGGCATGATTAATAAAGTGTCTTACTTATTAAAAGTAGAGGGTTAAATAATGAATTTAAATACTTTGAAGCCTGCAGTAGGTGAAAAAACTAGTAGAAAGCGTGTTGGAAGAGGCATTGGATCTGGTATGGGAAAAACTGCTGGCAGGGGCCACAAAGGTCAAAAATCTCGATCTGGTGGATTTTCCAAGATTGGTTTTGAAGGTGGTCAGATGCCACTTCAAAGAAGATTACCTAAGGTTGGATTTTCATCAAGAGTCTCTATAGTAACTTCTCAGGTAACTCTTTCACAATTAGATAAGTTAACTGAAACTGATATTAATATTGATGTTCTTAAAAAACATAACCTGGTTACAAAAAATATTTTGAGAGTTAAAGTTATGCTTTCTGGTGAAATCAATCGCGCGATAAACTTAGTTGGAATTAAGCCAACTAAAGGCGCTAAGGCTGCTATTGAAGCTGCGAAAGGAACTATAAGCGAGTAATGAAATGAGTGAAGATCTATTAAAACGCATCCTATACCTAGTCGGTGCTTTAATCGTTTTCAGACTTGGAACGCATATTGTGATTCCATTTATATCTCAGACTGCGCTTGCCTCACTAGTTGAAGATAACAGGACTGGTATTTTGGGAATGATGAACATGTTCTCAGGCGGAGCGTTAGAGCGCTTATCAATTTTTACGCTTGGAATTATGCCTTACATTTCTTCTTCAATTATCATGAACTTGATGACATCAGTTGTCCCTAAATTTGAGCAGCTCAAAAAAGAAGGCGATCGAGGTAGAAGAACGATAACTCAGTACACTAGAATGGGTACGGTTTTTTTAGCAGTATTTCAATCTTATGGAGTATCAATTGCGCTCCAATCTCAATCAGGCGGCGGTGTTGCGTTAGTTACAAATCCTGGTCTAACGTTTAGTTTTGTAACAGTGGTTACATTAACTACTGGTACACTTTTCTTGATGTGGCTAGGTGAACAGATTAGTGAGAAAGGAATTGGCAATGGAATCTCGATGATAATTTTTGCTGGTATTGTTGCAGGTCTTCCAGCTTCATTCGGAAATACTCTTAGCATGGTCGGTACGGGTGAATTAAGTGTATTTGTTGTTGTGCTAATGCTAGCTATGGTTGTTTTAGTTATGGCTTTTGTTGTGTTTATGGAAAGAGGCCAGAGGCGAATCGCTGTTAATTATGCAAAAAGACAGCAAGGAAGAAAAATGGTTGGTGGCCAGACGTCTTATTTGCCACTTAAAATAAATATGGCAGGTGTGATTCCGCCAATTTTTGCATCAAGTATTATTTTATTTCCAGCTACTTTAGGTGGTTGGTTCTCTCAATCTGAGGGAATGGGATGGTTGGCAGATATTACTTCAAGTATTTCACCAGGACAACCTCTTTATATAATTTTTTATGGTGCTGCTATTATCTTTTTTACTTTTTTCTATACTGCCCTAACTTTCAACGCGAAAGATACAGCAGATAACTTAAGGAAATCAGGTGGTTTTATACCAGGTATTAGACCTGGACAGCATTCGGCTGATTATATTGACGCCGTAACATCAAGACTAACAGCAGTAGGCGCAATTTACATTACAGCAGTTTGCCTACTTCCTGAGTTTTTAATTTTATATTGGAATGTGCCATTCTACTTTGGTGGTACCAGTCTTTTGATTATTGTTGTTGTGGTAATGGATTTTATAGCACAGGCACAATCTCATATGATGTCCAATCAGTATGAAGGTTTAATGCGTAAAGCAAATTTAAAGTAAGGGCAAGTTATGAAAGTAAGAGCATCAGTGAAAAGAATTTGTAAAGATTGCAAAATTATTAAGAGGCATGGAGTAATCCGTGTCATATGTAAAGAGCCACGTCATAAGCAGAGACAAGGTTGAAGACATTGACAGGCGTTGATTTACAAAGTAAAATTGCACGATTTTTCAACGATAAAATTTTGAATGGAATTATCCATTCAAAAATATAATTTTTTGAGGCATAGGTAGATTATATGGCACGTATTGCAGGCATAAATATTCCAACTAATAAACATATTGTAATTGGTTTACAATCAATTTTTGGTATTGGAGAAACTAGATCAAAACTAATTTGTAAGACACTGAAGTTAGAACCAAGCACGAAAGTGTCTGCGCTAACTGAAGATCAGCTAGAGTCAATTCGTGGAGCTATCTCTCAATTTGAAGTTGAAGGTGACTTGCGACGTGATGTTGCAATGAACATTAAGCGTCTAAGAGATTTAGGTTGCTATCGTGGTATCCGTCACAGAAAGGGTTTGCCATTACGTGGTCAAAGAACTAAAACAAACGCTAGAACTCGTAAGGGTCCGCGTCGTTTAATTAAATAATTAAGGCATAAGTTACTATGGCAAAAGATCAAACAGTTAAAAAGAAATCTAAAAAAGTCGTCTCTGACGGTATTGCACATATTCATGCAACTTTCAATAATACTATTGTGATGATTACAGATCGGCATGGAAACACTTTATGCTGGGCAACTTCAGGTGGTGCAGGCTTTAGAGGCTCAAGAAAATCGACACCTTTTGCTGCTCAAGTTGCGGCTGGTAACTGTGGTGAAAAAGCACAAGCTTTTGGAATGAAAAATGTAGAAGTTCGAGTTAAAGGCCCTGGCCCTGGACGTGATTCTGCAATACGGGGCTTGAATGCGCAAGGATTAAAAATTCAATCAATAACAGATGTGACGCCTATACCTCATAATGGTTGTCGTCCTTCTAAGAAACGTAGAGTATAAGGATAAATTATGGCAAGATATACAGGTCCTACATGTAAACTAGCACGCCGTGAAGGTGTTGACTTAGAGCTTAAGAGTGGAATTAGATCTATTGATTCTAAATGTAAATTAACTCAACTTCCTGGAGTACACGGAGCAAACGCCCGTCGTCAAAAAGGTAGTGAATATGGTTTGCAACTTCGTGAAAAGCAAAAAGTTAGACGTATCTATGGTGTATTAGAAAAGCAGTTTAGTCTTTATTATAAAAAAGCTAGTGCAAAAAAAGGACCAACTGGAGAAAATTTATTGTCTCTTCTCGAGTGTCGCCTTGATAACGTTGTTTATAGAATGGGTTTTGCATCAACGCGTGCGGAAGCAAGACAGTTAGTGTCTCATAAGTCAATTGTAGTAAATGGAAAATTGGTTAATATACCTTCTTTTCAAGTGAGTGCAAATGATGAAATCTCTGTACGAGAAAAAGCAAAAAAACAAAGCCGAATTCAGCTAGCGCTTGAAATTTCTGGCCAGAGCGGATTATCAGAGTGGTTGGACGTTGATAACAAAGCATTGAAAGGTGTTTTTAAAAATGTACCTGCTCGCGATGAATTATCTTCAGATATTTCAGAGCAATTAATCGTTGAATTGTATTCTAAATAGGAATTAAATATGCAAGGAAGTGCAAGAGATTTTCTAAAACCAAAACTAGTAGATTCAGTTGAGTTATCTAAAAATGAATACCGTGTAGTTCTAGAGCCTTTTGAAAGAGGGTTTGGACATACATTAGGAAATTCAATTAGAAGAACATTATTATCTTCTATGGTTGGCTCTGCTATTACAGAAGTTGCAATTGATGGAGTAATGCATGAATTTTCAACGATTGAAGGCGTGCAAGAAGACGTTCTAGATATACTCCTAAATCTTAAAGAAGCCTCTATTGGTTTAAATTCAAGTGAAAGTGCAACAGTTATTATTGAAAAACAAGGGCCATGCGAACTAACAGTTGCAGATATCGAAGCAAATGGTACCGACGTTTCTGTATTTAATCCTGAGAAAGTAATTGCCACAGTAAATGAAGGTGGAAAAATTAGAATGACTGTCGTTATCGGTACTGGCGTTGGTTATGATGTTGCAGTTGCTAGAACAGTTGATTCCGAGACTATTGGAAGTATTCAGCTAGATGCAAGCTTTTCCCCAATCAAAAGGGTTAGTTTTACAGTTGAGTCTGCAAGGGTTGAGCAAAAAGTGAACCTAGATAGATTAAATATTGTTATTGAAACGAATGGTTCAGTTAATGCTGAAGATGCTGTGAAGAGAGCTGCTACAATTCTTCAAGACCAATTATCATCATTTGTTGAATTGGAGCCAGTAATTGAAGAGGAGCCACAACCAACATCAGATGATTTTCCTCCAATGTATTTATCGGCTGTCGATGAGCTTGAACTAACAGTTCGCTCTGCAAACTGCTTGAAAGCCGAACAGATCTATTATATTGGTGACTTGATTCAAAAATCAGAGCAAGACTTACTTAGAACTCCAAATTTGGGACGCAAGTCACTTAATGAAATTAAAGAAGTTTTAACAGAGAAAAATTTAGAACTTGGTACAGAAATTGAAAACTGGCCGCCAGTTGACCTAATGAGTGAATAAGGATAAATAATGAGACACAGAAAGTCAGGTAGACAATTAAATAGAAATTCATCGCATAGAAAGGCCATGTTTAAGAATATGGCAAATTCATTAATATTGCATGAAACAATTAAAACTACACTTCCTAAAGCAAAAGAGTTGAGGCGTGTTATTGAGCCTCTTATTACTAGAGCTAAAGCAGATAGTGTTGCTAATCGTCGTCATATTTTCTCTAAACTTAGAGATGATGCTATGGTTGCTAAGTTGTTTACGCAATTGGGACCTTTTTATCAAGACCGCCCAGGTGGATATATACGAATTTTAAAAGCAGGTTTTCGTACAGGTGATAAAGCTCCAATGGCGTTAGTTCAATTAGTTGACTTTGAAGGCCAAGAAGAGGTTATTATTGAAGCACCTAAGAAAGAAACTAAAGCTGCTGCACCTAAGAAAGAAACTAAAGCTGCTGCACCTAAGAAAGAAACTAAAGCTGCTGCACCTAAGAAAGAAACTAAAGCTGCTGCACCTAAGAAAGAAACTAAAGCTAAAGCGACTAAAAAAGAATCATAAAGGAATTATCATATGCCAGCAATTAAAGTAAGAGAGAACGAACCATTTGATATTGCACTTCGTCGTTTTAGACGTCTTTGTGATAGAGCTGGTGTTATTACAGATGTTAGGAAAAAAGAGTATTTTGAGAAGCCTACATGGGTTAATAAGCGTAAAAAAGCCGCTGCAGTTAAAAGAACTCATAAAGAGATGTCTAAAAATCGAATTCACCGTAAACGTATGTACTAAGCGCTATATTTAGTGCGAACATAAATCAAACATGTCACAGCTTAAACTACTCATTACTAACGATATGAAGTTAGCAATGAAAGCTAAAGACAAAGCAGCCCTCAAAGCAATTCGTATGATTCTTGGGGCAATCAAACAAAAAGAAATAGATGAGCGCATTGAGCTGAGTGATGCTCAAGCTTTGTCTGTCATTCAAAAAATGGTCAAGCAGCGTAAAGACTCAATAGCGCAATTTTCAGATGCTGGAAGATCTGACTTAGTTGATATAGAAGAAGCAGAGCTATTAATTATTAATAATTATATGCCAAAGCAGCTAAGTAAAGATGAGGTTGAGGCTGAAGTTACAAAAGCTATCTCTGAAACAGGGGCGGAATCTATGAAAGATATGGGCAAGCTAATGGGCGTTCTAAAAGGTAAGCTTGATGGTAAAGCTGATATGGGAGTCGTTTCCCAAATAATCAAATCCAAACTCTCTTAATTAAAGATTAGGTATATGCACTAGTCACTATTTCCTCCATAACTACGAAGGTTGAGCTGTGCTGAACATTGGGTAGTGATGAAATCTTCTCACCTAAAACTTTACGATAACTCTCCATATTTTCAGTTCTAACTTTCAGCAAATAATCAAAATTAGAGGCAATCATATGACATTGCTCGACCTCTGGTATTTCTTTAATCGCTCTATTGAATGCATTTAGAGCATTTGTCTTAGTATCATCCATCTTAATTTGAACAAATGCAATATGATTGTTTTTAACCAACTCATGATCAATGATTGCCTTGTAGCCCTTAATATATCCAGCCGTCTCTAATTTTTTAATGCGCTTTAAACAGGGCGTTTTAGATAATCCAATTTGATTTGATAGTTCAGTAATGGTCATCCGACCATCGCCCTGAAGAAGCCTAAGGATCTTGTGATCGAAGTTATCTATACTAGTCATAATAACTAAATAATAAAAAATAATAGATTTATTATAATCTTTTATTAATAATATAAGTCTATAAATACTGTTATTAGATACTTTATAGTTATTATGACTATTAAATATAAATTAAAATAATGGTCAAAATATTTTTTTTAAAAAAAATGCAGAACCAATTCAATTCAAAAATATTTGAAATAGATTACTCCCCTTCTCGAAGAAATATGAGAAATGCTAGAGTTATGGATGAAGGAGAGATACTAAATCACCTTAAATTATTTGAAAAAACTAGCTTAAATCAAAGAATAGATTTGCAGCAAAAGACTGCTAGTCTTATTAAAGATTTAAGGGCTTCAAATCAACCAGACTTATTGTCATTGTTTATCTCTGAATATAATTTGACAAGCGATGAGGGGCTATCATTAATGACCTTGGTTGAGGCATTCCTAAGAGTTCCAGATAATAAAACAAGGGATAAGTTATTTATTGATAAGGTTGCCAGAAAGGGTTGGACTAAGCACATAGGTGGAAGTAAATCATCTATGGTTAATATTGCAACAATTGCACTTACTATCGCAGACAAGATGATTGCACATGGAAGCAATAAAGAAATTAAAAATAGAATAAAAAAAGCACTTGAGATTTTATCTAGGCCTGGCATTCGATTTAGTGCAAATAATGTGATGCAATTTTTTGCTAAGCAGTTTGTCTTTGCTGAAAATATTAAAAATGCAATCAAATCAAGCAAAGCTCAAAAAGGGTTGTATTCATTTGACATGCTTGGTGAGGCCGCCTGGACTATGGAAGATGCCGACAAGTATTTTTTATCCTACAAGAATGCATTAATAGAAATTGGAGAGCATAGACAATCAGAAAATGTATTTGAAGCTGACGGAATATCCGTAAAACTATCCGCGCTTCACCCGAAGTATGATTTTATGCATAGAGACAGAGTTCTTTCTGAATTACTGCCTCGAATAATTGAGCTGGTTCATATCGCTCAAAAATATAATATAGGAATTAATATTGATGCCGAAGAGGCAGAGCGCTTAGATATATCATTGGACGTTATCGATCGAATTATGGGCTCCATTGCAAATACAACATGGAGGGGATTTGGTGTTGTAGTTCAGGCCTATCAAAAGCGCTCACCATATGTAATTGATTGGTTGCACCAGAGCTGTAAAAAACATGATGTAAAGATAATGATAAGGTTAGTTAAAGGCGCTTATTGGGATAGTGAAATTAAAAAAGCCCAAGTCATGGGAGAAGTTGATTATCCAGTTTTTACAAAAAAAATAAATACGGACTACTCATTTCTAGTATGTGCTCAAAAGCTACTCTTGATGAGGGGTTATATTTATCCTCAATTTGCAAGCCATAATGCACATTCATTAGTCAGTGTCTGTGAAATTGCTGGAGACAATATGGGATTTGAAGTACAAAGGCTTCATGGTATGGGAGAGTCTCTTCATAATCATATTAAAAGCAAATATGGGGTCCCTTCGAGGGTCTATGCTCCAATTGGAAGCCACAAAGAGTTGCTAGCTTATCTAATGAGGAGATTATTAGAAAATGGCGCAAATAGCTCCTTTATTAATCATTTATTTGATGAAAGTATTAAACCAGAAAGTTTAGCGATTGATGTTTTTTCTGAAGTCGAAGAAGATACGAATAAATCTCATTCAAAAATACCACTTCCTAAAGATATATATAAAAGTATTCGTCAAAACTCAGCCAGCGTTATGCTTACTGAGCAGAATGAGGTTGACTTATTATTTCAAAGCCAAGAGTTTTGGTTGAAAAACAAATGGCAAGCAAAATCAATGATTGATGGGATAACCTTAGAAAATTCCTATGACGAGGAAGTAAAAAATCCATCTGATACTTCTGATACAGTTGGGAGTATGCTTTACGCTGATCACTCTCAGCTAGAACATTGCTTGGTATCCGCACAAAATGTATTTAATTCAAATTTACATAACCAAGATAGGATACTTGAGAGTTTAGATAGGGCGGCTGAACTCTATGAGGAAAATCAATTTGAATTGATGGCGCTTGCAATGCGAGAGGCTGGCAAGACTTATCAAGATGCTATTGATGAAGTTAGGGAGGCGGTTGATTTTTTACGTTATTATTCAAACTTAGCACGAAAAGTAATGCCTAACAAAAGAAAGGCCATGGGGGTTTTTGTTTGTATTAGCCCATGGAACTTTCCTTTAGCAATTTTTACGGGTCAAATTGCTGCGGCTCTAGCTTCTGGAAATGTTGTAATTGCGAAACCAGCTGAAAGTACCTCTTTAATAGCCTATAGAGCAAGTGAGTTATTAATAGAGGCTGGAATTCCTTTGGGCGCATTTCAGTTGTGCTTAGGCAAGGGCTCTGATGTTGGTTCTTATCTGTCTAGTAGTTCAATTATTTCTGGTGTAGCTTTTACAGGCTCAACAGCTGTAGCAAAACAAATTAAGCGTAACCTAGTTAAAAATGGAAATCCAGAGGCAAGAGTTATTGCTGAAACTGGCGGTTTAAATGCAATGGTGGTAGATTCAACAGCCTTATGCGAGCAGGTAACTAGAGACGTTATTGATGGTGCGTTTAAAAGTGCAGGGCAGCGTTGCTCGGCGCTTAGGGTTCTTATGGTTCAGGAAGAGTGTTTTGATGAAACTCTGAAAATGATTAAGGGTGCAATGATGGAGCTTAACATTGGAAATCCTAAGCACTTGTCTACCGATTGTGGGCCTGTTATAAACTATGATGCAAGACTAAAACTTCAAAGCTATATTGATAAATCAAGAAAAAGAAATCAAATAATTGGAGAAATTCAATGTGACCTTAGTACTGGTTATTATGTCTCTCCAACTATTATCCACCTCAAATCTATTGATGAAATTAATGAAGAATTTTTTGGCCCAATTCTCCATGTTATTTCATATAAGAGTAATGAGCTAGAGACTATGATTGATCGTTTAAATGACAAAGGCTTTGGACTGACGTTTGGCATTCATTCCAGAATTGACAAACAAGTAGAGGAAATTACATCCAGGGTTAATGCTGGAAATATTTATGTGAATCGTAATCAAATTGGCGCTATTGTTGGATCTCAGCCTTTTGGCGGTGAAGGTTTATCGGGAACCGGACCCAAGGCAGGTGGTCCAAGCTCACTTCATGGCTACAGCCGGAGTATAGCTTCAACTGAGGTAACCGATCATGAGCTTAAACTCTATGGTAATAAAGAAGTTAATAATTTGATTTTGCCGAGTGTCCTGATAAGTAAAGATTTGATATCTAAAATGCAAAAAAAGTTTTCATTTATTGATGGAGATTTTTTTAGTTTTTTATATGAAGAAGTATCTAAATACTCGGCCAAGATTTCCTTGCCTGGACCTACTGGAGAATCAAATAATATTAGATATAAACCAAAAGGAGCTTCGCTATGCCTTGGCCCAACAGAGGTTGACACACTTAAACAAACTTTGTTGTCTCTTGTATTAGGTAACAGCGTTATCAGTCTTATTAAAGAAGACGAATACAACTCTTTAATTGCCTTAGGGTTTAGTAGAGAAAATATATTCAAGCTAACTAATGGACCGAGCCTTAACTTAATGAAAAGTGGACCATATAAAGTTGTACTCTTTTTTGGCAGTTTAATATCAGTTGAAAGATTAATTTTGGACCATCGTTCAGAGATTATTCCAATTATGAGCTCTCTTTACGAGACTTGGCAATTAGTTAATGAGCGGGTTATCACTGAAGACACCACTGCATCTGGTGGCAATGCCAATCTCTTAGCGCTTTAATCTTTATTGCCAGCTTTAAATAATGTTGGTGTTAATTTAGTTTGGCCAATGAACCACCTTACAAATGAAGAGGGATCTGAGTAGCCGAGCTGATATGAAATTACTTTAACTGAAAGTCCGCTTTGAAGCATATTTTTGGTTTTTTTTAGCTTGAAGTTGTTAAGTACTTTCCGGAATGTTGTATTTTTTTTAGATAGCTGGTAACGAAATTTATTAGTACTGATGCCAAGCTGGTCTGATATTACTTGAATATTGATATTGCTATAGTGATTTTCATAATTGCTCATCAGAACTTCTATATTTTTAATAAGGTTTTTCTTGCCGCCTTTTTTATCCATTTTTTCTTGTGCAATTGACTTTAAGTAATCAACGAGTTGCGTGTTTGAAAGAGTATTCTTTTTGAAATAATTTTTTTTACTAATTACAATTGAAGTTTCTGTGCTTTGAGAGTTTATTGGGCAATTAAAAACTGATTTCTCTTTTATGGTGCCTCCAGTAGTAAGTATTTTTGTATTAATGCATCTAATTGGAAATCTTTTAGATCTAATAAAAGCCGCAAGTATTGAAAGACATAGATTTTCATAAATAGATGCGTATTTAATATTTGGATTTGCAATAAATATTACTTTAACTTCGTTTGACTCTTCCCTAATGACAAAATTAATACCCTCTAATTCAATATTTACATAAGATTGAAGTAATTTAAAACCCTCTTTTAAGTGCCTTGAATAAACAAACATCAAACCAAATGCTTCAGCATAGTTTGGTCTTATTTGAGCTAATCGAGCATAATTTATTGTGATTAATTCATCATTAAAAACTGACTCAGCTTCTATAAAAAATTTTAAAAAGACATCAACTGGAAGCGTCAAATTTCGATTTAACAACATGCTTCCTGGTAATCCAATTCTATGACAAATATCATTTACCTTGTCCGGATAAATTTGTTGCAACCTCAGAATTGATCGCCAAACTGCGCTATTAGTATTCATATTATTTCAACATCAATAAGGTGTCACCTTTAGAAAAGATAGCATTAATTTATTATTATAAAATGTTAATATTTTATTATATTATGATAACTAAAATCTATTTTTTATAACTATACTAGTTATTTAATTAGTAAATTAATAATTTATTTACTATAACGCTTTAAATAAGGATTAATTGCTATGCTCGAAACTATATTCCAATATTCACTACTATCTTTTTTCCTATCTATTGTATTAATACTAGTAGCTTTAGTGAAGTTTCAAATCAAGCCATGGCAATTATGGCTTATTTCTGTTGGCCTGACTTATCCAGGTGCCGTAATTGCCGATCATTTTGGTGCGCAAATTTTGCTACTAATATTATTGGCTTTAGGAGTTCTTCTAGTTCCAAGTGCAAGGTTATTATTATTTACAAAGCCTCTTTATAAGTCAATGCGCAAATCTCTCCCTCCAATTGGCTTAACGGAAAGTATTGCACTAGAGGCGGGAAGTGTTTGGTGGGATGCTGAGTTATTTCAAGGGAATCCTGATTGGAAAAAACTATCAGACCTTGAGGCGACTGAATTGACTGCTGAGGAACAAAGTTTTGTTGATAATGAAGTTGAAACCCTATGCTCTATGGTCGATTCATATGAAATTGTTTCTAGTGAAGATTTACCTAAAGAGGTTTGGCAATTTATTTTTGATAAAGGCTTTTTGGGCTTGATTATTCCAAAAGAATTTAATGGTCTTGGTTTTTCTCATTTTGCACATGCCATAATTGTAGGAAGACTTTCATCGGCTTCTCAATTTTTGGGGATTTCAGTTATGGTCCCAAATTCATTAGGGCCAGGTGAGCTATTATTAAAGTATGGAACAGAAGAGCAAAAACAGCATTACTTGCCACGATTGGCAAAAGGAAAAGAGGTGCCATGTTTTGGGCTAACTTCTACAGTCGCTGGTTCTGATGCAGGCTCTTTGGAAGATAATGGGATAGTTTGTTACGGTGAACATGAAGGTAATAAAGTATTGGGCTTAAAATTAAATTGGGAAAAACGTTACATCACCCTTGCGCCTATTGCTACAGTCATTGGTTTGGCTTTTAAGGCGTATGATCCTGATAATTTGTTGCCAACCGACCACCCTCTTTATAAAAAAAATGATTTAGGAATTACGTGCGCGCTTATTCCACGAAAAACAAAAGGTTTAAGCATAGGAACGCGCCATCGTCCGATTGGTGAGCCATTTCAAAATGGTCCTATTTATGGTAAAGATGTCTTTATACCAATGGACTGGGTTATTGGCGGTGACAAAATGATTGGTCATGGATGGAGAATGCTTATGGAGTGTCTAAGTGTCGGCAGAGGAATATCATTGCCGGTAACAGGAGCATCTGCCACTCAGGCTATGCTTTTAACGACTAGCACCTACGCACAAACCCGTGAGCAGTTTGGAATTCCAATTTCGAAAATGGAGGGAATCCAAGAAAAACTGTCGAATCTTGCTACAAATGCATTTCGAGCAACTGCAAACATTAATCTTTCTACTTGGGCGCTTGATGCTGGACACCGTCCATCAATTATTTCAGCAATAGTGAAATATAGAAACACCCAGTTATTGCAAAACTCTTCGATAGATGCTATGGACGTTCATGGCGGCAGAGGGGTAATGCAAGGTAAAAGAAATTATGTTTCAAATGTCTATTCTGGGGCGCCAGTTGCAATTACAGTCGAAGGTGCAAACATTCTAACTAGAAGTTTAATGATTTTTGGACAGGGGCTGATTAGGTGCCATAAAACATTGTTAGCTGAATTAACAGCGCTGCATGATGATGGCAAGAACGCCATAAAGAATTTTGATAAAGCACTAGTTACTCATGTTGGAAGCTTTATTAATAACATCGCTAGAGCAATTGTCTTTGCCTGGACTAGAGGTAGGATGGCAAAATCTTATGGCGACAAAACTACACAACCATATTATAGAAGCCTGTCAGTTTTATCGGCAAAGTTTGCCGTTTTAACTGATATTGCTTCTTTGTTGCTGGGAGGCTCTTTAAAAAGAAAAGAGATGGTGTCTGGTCGATTTGCTGATGCAATTTCCGCAATGTATGAAATCAGTTCATGCATAAAGCTTTATGAGGAGAAGTTCCAAAATGATAATAATGTTGAAAGCATTCTGAAATTGTCAGTTCTCACATTAGTTCAAGAGGCTGATGTTGCGATGCGAGAAAATATAGAAAGTATGCCAATTAATAGGGTTGTTAAGTCGTTACTAAGGTTTCTATTTTTTCCTTTTTCAGTTACTAGCGATAAAATTAATGATAAATTAATCATTTCTACTTCCAATTCTATTAATGATATTGACTGGTTGATAGATAACTTATCTACATGCATTTGTTCAAACTTAAAAGAAAAACCTGGTCACCCTTTTTATATTTTATTTCAGGGATATGAGGCTGGACTTAAGCTAAAAGTGCTTAGAGACAAAGCAAAAAAAGAAGGTTACAAGTATCAGCCGAGCATAACCTTAGAGTTTTGGCTTCAAGGTCTTGTAGACAATAAAACTTTAACCACTGAAGACAAAGACAATTGGATAAGTTGGAACGACACTCTTCTCGAAGCGTTGAAAGTTGATGATTTTGAAAATTTAGAGAATTAAATATATAGGAAAACTATGAAACAATATTTTGATAAAGCTTTTAGCAAGATTGCTGTACTTGGTTCGGGAACAATGGGCGGTCAAATAGCAGCGCACTTTGCTAATTTAGGGTTTGATGTGGTAATGTTTGATACAAGTGAAGAGGCACTAATGAAATCTCTCACTATGTTGAAAAAATTAAAGCCTACACCGTTTGCAAGTCCATCAATAGCTAGTTTAATTAAGACTTCAACTTATGAAAACCTGGACGCATTATTGCAGTGTGATTTCATAATTGAGTCTATTGTTGAAAATATTGATATCAAAAAACAACTTTTTTTGAAAATAGCTCCTTTTGTAAATGATCGCGCAGTCTTGGTGACAAATACCTCGGGGCTGTCAATTCAAAAAATTGCTGAGCATTCTCCAGAAAGTTTGAGAAGTAGAATTTTTGGTGTTCACTTCTTTAATCCCC
>Ga0209711_10001475_pt1 | contig 22776 bp, 25 predicted proteins | sample ArcticOcean_MG_C_7_FD_187441 | JGI IMG/M metagenome (GOLD analysis project Ga0209711, IMG submission 187441) | Marine microbial communities from western Arctic Ocean - ArcticOcean_MG_CB11_88 (SPAdes) (version 2) | ecosystem: Environmental > Aquatic > Marine > Oceanic | place: Arctic Ocean...
TTAAAAGTAAAAGTTGTACTAGTTGTTGTATATGTTCCATTGGTAATCGTGTAATTACTATCCGCAATCGCATATGTTCCATTGGCAATCGTGTAATTACTATCCGCAATCGCATATGTTCCATTGGCAATCGTGTGTGTATCACTATTACTTGTAAAAATTGTATTTCTTACTTTTATCGTTGTATCCTGTACATCAAATGTATCTGTTGAAAATTTATAGTTGGCATTAGTAATATCATATGTATCATTATTACTTATAAAAATTGTATCAGTTGTTTCAAAATTACCACTATTTATTGAAATATTTGTATAATCCATTATTAATGGACCCGTCATTGTATCACCTATTTTTTTAACATATGTATTTTCAACATCTGATGCCAAAAAATCAACATATTGCTTATTAACAGCATCCATTGGGTTTATTGGACCTCGTAAATTTACTATTCTACCTATATCACTATCTAAATCGCTTGGTCCAATATTTGATGGTGGTGGCAAAGTATTCATTTCAATGCACCCAACATTATAAATACAATACCCACTCATATTTATTGGTCCTTCAAATGTTCCACTATCAGATGAATGTAATAAATCAATTGTATATCCATGTTTATTTATAACTAAAAGTTGGTCTTCGTCGCTTGGACCACCATTTACATTATATGATAATGTTCCTGCAAACTCTCTTGCATATTTTTTATCCGCTGCCCAATCACTTGGACCAATATGTACTAAATCTGTACCTCCTATTTTTGCTTGTGCTAATTTTAAACCTTGTTTAAAAATCGAACCTCCTTCTACAATTAAATCTGCTGTTCTTGCATTTACAATTCCCTTTTGACCTCTTATTAAAACAAAATCAAACATTTTTGAAATGGTTACAGCATCATAAGTGAAATGATCATATGAATCTAAATATCTAATACTTGGTATTGTTCCGCCTGACATAATATACTGTATATATAAAAAGAAACATTTAAATATTATTTATATATATAAATGGTAAGAGGTGCTGTATTACAATTAGCCGCCGTTGGTGAACAAAATAAAGTTTTAACTGGAAGTCCACAAATGTCATATTTTGTTTCAGTTTATAGAAGGCATACAAACTTTACATATCAAGATATTAAAAATTATTGGAGTGGTCAAATTGATTTTGGTAAAAAAATTCATTGTAAATTAAATAAGGTTGGCGATCTTATTTCATCCCTTCTGTTATCAATACAACTACCAGACCTTAGTGAATTAAATACAAATACAGAAAGACCTGTTAGTTGGATCAATGGTGTTGGTCATGCTATTGTAAAAGAATATGAAATTAAAATTGGAGATAATATTATTGATAAAAGATATGGATTGTGGTTGGAAATATGGAGTGAATTAACAGTTCCAGAAGATAAAAGAGATACTTATAATAGACTCGTTGGTAAACATAATGTATTTAATAATAGTTTACAAACTGGACAAATGGCATTAGTAATTCCGTTGAGATTCTGGTTTACAGAAGAACCGAGTCTTGCATTACCAATTATTGCATTACAAAGACAAGATGTAATTCTTAGTGTTACATTAAAAGAAGCATCTGGTTTAATAACGGGGAATTATCCTAATTTTCATAAACCATTATTAAGTGCTGATTTGTATGTCCGATATTATTTCTTAGATGAGTCAGAAAGAAAAGTTTTTGCAAAAACAAAACAAACATATCTAATTGAACAATTACAAGTTGAAACACTAAATAAAAATCAAGACCTTGGTTTAACAAGTTTCAATAATATTCCAACAGCAGCACAATTTGAAATGAGTATTCCATTTAATCATCCTATTAAAGAAATTATATGGACTGTTCAAAGACAAGATGCTGTGTTTCATATGAAACATTATGCAAATGGTATTTCAGTAACACCTCCGTATGAATATTGGAATAATGTTTTTAATTTTTCAAATGTTCCAGAACCAGATTCAACACCAGGTAATAATAATACTGTTTTATTTGCAAATTTAAGAATTGAAGGTAATGATTATTTTCAAGAAGAAAAAAATATGCCCTCAATGTATTGGAGATTAATTCAACCAGCAGCAGCACATACAAGAGTTCCAATTAATAGACATATTTATTTATATTCATTTGCTTTAAAACCAGAAGAACATCAACCATCGGGTACATATAATTTTAGTAAAATTGATCATCGTTATTTAAGATTATTATTAAATCCAACAAATGTTACTAAAACTGATACAAATGAATACATTATTAATGTATTTGCAACAAATTATAATATTCTTACTATTGAACATGGTGTTGGTACTTTGGAATATATTATGTAATATAATATAAATATATAATATAGTATGACTAATAATAAAATTACATCAGAATTACTAAAATCAATTGACAAATTAAAAAACAGAATTAAAAATACACAAACAGAATTAATTAAAATTGAAGGTCTAATAAATAATATAAATCAAATAAATGATAGCCAATCACAAGGAGACACAGTGAATGTAAGTGGGCAAAAATTGGCAGTTGACTGGATTTTGAAATCTGCTAAATTAATTAAACAAAATTGCAATTTCATTCAACAATCTAATATTAACTCACAAATTGTTGATTTGAAAAATAATGTTAATAATGTTAAGGTTGCATATAATAATGCAAAAGGTTTATTAAAATTAGATGAATTAGATTTACTTGTTGAATCACTTGTTAGTACTGCTGAATTACTAGTTGAAATCCTTATGTTTTATAATAAGTTTGTTAATCGTTTATGTACCGTAACACCTTAGTTAATTCATATTTACTGACTGAACTAAATATGGATATGCATTTGCAGCATCAACGGATACTTCAACTAATGCAGTTAAGATCAGCATTGCTCCTAACTTCTTTTCACTTATATCGACACCCTGTGTAATCATTTTTTCAAAATCTTCTAAAATTATATTTTGAAGCCACCTTTCATTATTTGTGTTAAATACTGTTTGCATATTTTCTGAAAATAAAATACCATTTGATACAATTTTTTGTTTTTGTTCAAGTGTAAATTGACATCTATAATTCCAAATATCTTCACATGTTTTATATAACATTTTTAATTGTTGTAAAGATAAATCAAAAAACCATTTTGCATCAGTATAGTTATCTAATAAATCTATATTTTGAAAAATAGATTCAACCCATAGTACGAATTCTTTCTCAGGCGATAACTTATCTTTTATTAAAACAAGCGGTACTTCATTTTTTAATAATATATTAATACGATTATTAATTTTATTAATAGAATTATTTGAAAAATCTTGTCCTGTGTAAGGATTCTTCAATTTGTTATTCATTCTAAGTTTGAATAAACATCTAATATCAAATCCATAATCCATTTTATTCTCATTAATTGAAATGAAATAATATAAGGGTACTAAAAATAGTGATTCAAAATCTAAAAGATTTTCATTATTTACACAATTATATACCCTTTTAATTAGATATCTTCGCAATATTGTTTGAATTTTAATAATATAATGTACATTATTTTCATAAACCCTCAATTGTTCTAAATGGATCATTAATTTAATATACATCTCATTCTTTTTCATCCCCTTACAGTTAATATTGTAATATTTACATGAACGTTTTAATAATTTATGTGAGGTTAATGCGAATGGTATATTAGTTTCTCTAATTATATCTATTTTGTTGTTATCATTAATATCTTTAATATTTATTGCGTCTATCCTGGTCACATTTTTCGACCTTTTGTGGATACCACAAAAATCCGAATTATTTTTTCTCTTATGTGTGCACTGGATAAACTCTCGTTTGTTTTTTATTGACATACAGTATTCATTGTTAATCATTTTTTATACTATAAATTATATAAATATTGTTATTTAAATCAATTTTTAAATATAATAAAAAAAAAAATTGAAAATATATTATTTAAAGATATATTAACTAATTATATTATCATGCCAATTATCGTAAAAGAAAACGACTTTAATGTCGACAACGTAACTTTTTCTCCTCCTAAAAAGAGTAAGAAAGACAACAAACTTAGAAGCTATCTTCTATACAACGGACAGCAAGCAGAATTTGAATCTCCATGGTTGAGACTACCGTGGGATATTTCTGCACCTTATCAAGACCCTGACAGCAAGACAAAAGCTTGGAGCATTAGTTTCCAGGAACAATCATGTCAAGATTTTGATACAGATGAAGAAAAAAATGAACAGAAAGAGATGGTAGCCAAATGGTTTGAATCTTGGAGAGCATTATATGATAAATTTATTGATTTTTGCATTGAGTATTCAAGTGAAATTTTCGGTAAAAAATATACAAAATCACAACGAGAGGTTGTTATGGCGCTAGTTGCACCATTTGTAAAAACAACTGAGGATTATCCATCACAACTTCGTTCCAAGGTATATAATTCCAACGGAGTTCCAGATACAAAGGTTTATAGGGGTAGTAATGCAGCACTTAAACTACCAGATTTCAATGCACTTAAAGAATTGGCCGGAAAGGGTTCTTTCATTAAGCAAATTCTTGTTCCAAATATTTGGTTTATTAATAAAGGTGCTGGAATCAGTGTTTCGTCGAAACAAATCCTCCTCCAAGAAACCGACAGTGGTAAATCAAGCGGATTTGCATTTAATGTTAAATTCAAAGAAAATGTCAAGGAAATTACAGATGATGTAGAAAAACTTGATGTAAATTTAGACTTAGATAATGAAGACGACTCAAGCTCAGATGAAATCGATGACGATGATGAGGAAGAAGTTGTTTAGATTATTTATTAGATTATAAAAAAATATTGTATAATAATATATAATATATGATTGATTATTTAGTTGAATTTATTGGAACATTCGTGTTTTTATCTGTTATTATTGTTACAGGTAATCCTATTGCAATTGCGATGGCATTAGCAACTATGATTTATTTTGGTGGAAAAGTTTCGGGAGGACATTTTAATCCTGCTGTAAATGTTATGATGTACCTTAATAAAAAGATGAGTACGACTAAACTTATTGGACAAACTGTTGCACAGTTACTTGGAGCTGTTGCAGCTTTCATGTATTTTAAAACTATTCATGATAAAAAATAATTTATAAGTTCTTAAAATTTAAAGATTTTCTTTTTTAGCATAAAAAAAAATTCCATCAAATTTCATTCTATTTATTATTCCTTTTTTAAATAATCTATATGCCTGTGATCCTACTTCTGCTCTAAACTGTGCATCTGCTTTCCCTTGGGATATATCATATAAGTTATGTTCTATTATTATTCCTATTAAACCATATATATTTAATGGTTTATTATTATTTATTATAGCGTTTATTATAGCATTTTTTAAAGTCATTTTATAATTAAAAATAATTTATAAATTATAATTAAAATCATTTTTAATTATAAAATATGGTCATGTTTGTCAATCAGGTTTGTAAACTAGCGTTTGTAATTATTCATAATTTATGTGAATTATTAAATCCCGACAACTAATACTACAAAATGCCATATCTCGTCCCATTAAAATTATACCATTTCTTATTTTTTTTTTACAATTAAAACATTTTCTAAAATATAAATTTTGATTTATACTTTGAATAATTTTGTCTAATTCTTTTTTTTCATCAACACTGTTTATGGAAAAAAGCAACATATTTTTGCTTTTTTCCGATTTTATATCATTTGTGTTAAACATTTATATAATAAATATATATATATATTTAAATATAATTTCATTTTTATTTTATAATCTATTGAAATTATATTTAAATAACGTCGATGTTATCTTGTTTAAATTGATTTAAAATTGATTTAAAAATAATAAAATATAAATATTTTATTATTAATATGCTAACAAAAAACTTATATTTGCATCAAAAAGATGCAATAGAACAACAGATTAAACATACAAAATGTTTAATAAATATGTGGTGTGGAACTGGTAAAACCAGAACATTCACAGTTGATTTTTACATAAATAATAAAGAAAAAAATGTAATTGTTTTTCCTTCATTGGGTTTAATTAATCAATATTGTAATAATTATATTTTATCAACAGAAGAACCATTCAAAATAGAATTTCAAAAATATATTTTTTTGGCGTTCTGTTCTGATAATGACGGTAAACTTAAATCTAAGGGAAAAATAAAATTCACAACAGATGAAAATAAACTGCACACATTCTTGAAAAAAAAAAATAAACAAATAATTTTAGTAACATACCAATCTTTTGATAAATTTATCAATATTTGTATTGATAAAAATGTTAAAATTAATAACTTAATATTCGATGAAGCTCACCATATAGTCGGTGATAAAATTCAAAACATTGTATTTAACAATGATGAATTAGATGATATTGTTGATAAAACACGATACTATACTGCAACACCTGTTAATAAAAATGGTATCACGATGTATGATAGAGATGATCCAGAAAACAGTGATTGTGGTCCATTGGCTTATGAATATTTATATTACCAAGCAGTTAAAGATAATATATGTAAAAGTTTTGAAACCCAAATCAGTCTATATACTCAAAAAACAACATATACAAATAAATATCAACCAGTATTTGAATCTATTATTAGAGCATGTTTATCGGGGAGGTATAATTATTGGAATATTCTAACTTATCACTCATTCGTAAATGAAAATGAAGATATGAATGAAAATATTTCATTTGTAAAAGAATTTGCTTCTCAAAAAAATCAAAGATTAGTTAAAAAACTCTTTACTAGAATCCAAAATGAAGAATTTCCAGAGACAATACATATGTATAAAGTTGAAAATGTGATATTGAAAGGAGTCCATTGTAAAACACCTACACGGCATCAAATTATTAAAAATTTCGATAAAAAGATTGAAGGGAGAATTTTCATTCTATCATCCTGTGGGATTTTGAATGAAGGTATTGATACTAAATGGGCTAATATGGGAGTCCCCATTAATCCTAGTAAAAGTATAGTTAAAGAATCACAAAGGATTGGTAGATTGGTAAGAATTCCAGAAAAAGGAATGCCACCAGCAATTCTACTTATACCATGTGAAGTTGATATTACAAAATATTCCTCAATGGATACACCTGAATTACAAGACCAAATGATTCGTCAAGAACTATCTGAATGTGGTAATTTTAATACTGCATTAAATGTGATTAGTGCATTTAAATATCAGTATGACACAGACTTATTTGAAATGTGTTTGAAATATCCAAATATGTTTGCTCCAAAAGAAGTCAAAGATAATTTGGCAAAGCAGGGTCTCAGTGTTGAAGATTCACAAGGAAATTTACTGGATAACTTGAAGTATGTTTGTGATAAAGAAGATATTGAGTTGGATACAGAACCATTGAAAGGTGGAAATGACAAAGATATTTTACAAGAAATAGCAGAACAATGTGGAAAAACTATTGAAGTACATACACAAAACTATGATGAACCGGTAATGTATATTAACGTGGAAGCTGTTGATGAAGAACCTTTACGATTATTCTACTGCGAAGATGATAAAACATATTCTCCTATTACAAAAAAAGATAAGAAACAAAAAATTAAAAGAATAACGACAACCCCACCTAAAAAAAGGAAACAATTATTTAGTGTACATACTCATCCAGATTTAGAAGTATTATGGAAAATTAAAGAGGGTAGTATTGATTTAAATAAAACCTTTTGCCAAGGTATTTTGGATGTGGATATTAATTGGAACGTTAAAAAATGGATGGAAAATTACCAGTTACTAAATAGATCCGTAAAGGATGGTAATGGAATTCCTAAATATTTGTTTAAAACAAAATGTGGTGTAAACCTTGGTATTTGGTGTTCTTCACAACGAAATAATAAAATGAAAGACAATTTATCAGCAGATAGAATCAAATTACTTGAAGAAATACCTGGATGGTATTGGTCACAAGACCAACAATGGATGGAGAATTACCAGTTACTAAATACATCCGTAAAGGATGGTAATGGAATTCCTGCAAATTTGTTTAAAACAAAATGTGGTGTAAAACTTGGTGGTTGGTGTTCTGAGCAACGAAAGAATAAAAAGAAAGACAATTTATCAGCAGATAGAATCAAATTACTTGAAGAAATACCTGGATGGTATTGGAAACAAGACTTAGACCAACAATGGATGGAGAATTACCAGTTACTAAATACATCCGTAAAGGATGGTAATGGAATTCCTGCAAATCGTTTTAAAACAAAATGTGGTGTAAACCTTGGTATGTGGTGTTCTGTTCAACGAAAGAATAAAAAGAAAGACAATTTATCAGCAGATAGAATCAAATTACTTGAAGAAATACCTGGATGGTATTGGTCAAACTGGATGGAGAATTACCAGTTACTAAATACATCTGTAAAGGATGGTAATGGAATTCCTGCAAATCGTTTTAAAACAAAATGTGGTGTAAAACTTGGTGGTTGGTGTTCTGAGCAACGAAAGAATAAAATGAAAGACAATTTATCAGCAGATAGAATCAAATTACTTGAAGAAATACCTGGATGGTATTGGATTTGGGCTAACAGAATTAAACCCATTAAGGACATGTCCAAACCAAAAATATCCAAAAAGAAAAAATCAGAAACACCAGCTCAACGAAAAGAAAGAGTGAAAAGTGAAATTAGTATATTACATCAAAAATATAAAACCATGACTTCACAAAATCTTAGTACATATTTCAAGGAACATCCAAAAAAATGGAATGAGTATCACAAAATTTCAAAGGCAAATGAAGAGTCTTTTCTAGACTCTGAAATCCCTAGAAACAAAATGATTAAGTATCTTGAAAATTTACCAGGAAAAAAGAAAAAGGTTATTGTTGATTTAGGATGTGGTCATGCTGAAATTAATCATCATTTTAAAGATAATAAAAGATTTGAATTTAATAATTTCGATCATCATTCTGCAAATGAAATGGTTTTAGTAAAAGATATTAAAAACACAGAATTATATGATTATTCAGTAGATATTGGTATCTTATCATTGGCTATGTGGGGTAGTAATTGTAAGGATTATTTAGAGGAAGCATATCGTATTTTGGATACTGGTGGAACACTTCTTATCGCAGAGGCATATAAGAGGTGGAATAAAGATCTAGATGATGAAGGTAACCCTGTTAATAGACTAGTAAAGTTATTGGAAGAAAATAACTTTACTATAATAGAAAATCAAGAAAACAAATTTATGTTTATTGAATGTAGAAAATAAATTATATATTATAAATTATATTTAAATAATGTCGATGTTATCTTTTTTTAACGCAATATTGGACTAATATATAAAACTTCACCACGTGGTCCATCTGGTCCAATTTTTCGAATAAAGTTTTCATTTTGTAAAGTAATAACTCCACTATCCCATTCCGGGAAATCTTTTAAACAATTAATGACTTTATTTGTACCCCAAAATTCATGTTTCGCAATCCCTTCTTTAAGATTATGTCCCAGGGTAATACATGGCCAATCAGATATTGAAATTGCATGTGAACGATTTTTAAGTACAAAAGTGTAAACATATTTTGACACAGAAGATACAACTTCGCCAATATTAATTGGAAATTCCAATTTAATTGGCCCGTTTATATGATTTTGCTGTAAAATCACCGGATGCCATTCTGTTATTTTACAATCAGAATCAGGCAATTGAATAAATGTTTTTTTATTACATTCTGTTTTAACAATACACTCAATTGAGTCCGTATTTTTTTGAACAACTCCTTCATTTATTACATAAGATACGACTTCCATTCCTGGAAGGACATTCTTACATTTAATACTTCTTCCGTCTACAAGAAGAATCTCCGAATCTTCGTGCAAACACCCATTGCTTTGCTGACTATATGACGCCAAGTTTCGAAGTCGTGGTGCAGTATTACTATTCCCATAATGGATAGTTGGTTTTGGAGCAGGCAAACTCTTAAATATTGTGTGTGCACCATCCCTATTTTTAATCCATTTTGGTGAATGACAATGTTGATATTGTTGAACACTTTTATCTAAAAAATTATTACATTCTCTGTTAACATGAGCTGATAACAATGATCTTGCATAATGTCCTCCCCATTTTTGCCAATTATCAGTAGAAGCCAATGCTATATTAATTTCATCCTCCATAAAAGTATTCGAAGATAGACCAAGCATATACATATCATAGCAACTTTTAGCCATTTTTAATTGTCCATCTTGAATTGAAATAGTACTATATCGACCAGATTGTTGTTTACAAATTTCTAATATTTTTTCAATACACTCTATAAATTTTTCGCGTTCCAATTTAATACTATTATCCTCTGGGGCTATATTTCTACTTAGTGAATTTGCAAATGCATGAACCATACAGGTTCCAACAAAACCAGGATCTGGAATAAATGAAAAAGAACTATTTCCGTACTTGGCAATTCTTGCTAATAAAGCAGAATCAATCTGCGTACCAAATCCCAAGGTTCTAATAACTCGATCACTACCATACTGATTATTATATTCATTTATCATAATCTCATAATCTTGTGGTGGATGATAATTAGGGTTGCCATCTGATAATACCCATACACATCTACTTATTTCTAAACTTGATGTAACTGGTGTATCTACAAGTCTACAACCGGTATATATACCATCCCACAAATTAGTACTACCCTCGGTAGTAATTTTTTTAATTGCATTAACTGCTTTTATACGTCCTTCTTGGTTCATACGAGTTAAAGGGAGTTCAATACGCGCGGAAGTGCTCCAAATACATAAACCAAACATTTGATTTGATGTCATTGATTCTACAATAGTATTCAATGAATGTTTTGCAAGATCAAGTTGACTCAATCCATGTTTTTCACGTTTACCATTAGAATTCACAATTTCTGCCTCCATCCCCATTGAACCCGAATTATCAAGTGCTGCACTCAAAATAAAATCAATTTCTGGTTCATCTATTTTATTATCATTCGATGTATCATTCGATGTATCATCGTTTTGTATAATCCGATTTGGATATAACTGTTCTATTGTCATTGGTAGTCGTGTTATAGGACTTGAACCATGTTGACTCAACCATCTAATAATCGCTGTCTTTTCATAAGTGTGTCCATCTGGTGCACACACCGGTTCTAAAAGTTCTCTTATATTTTTATGTGTTATCGGGCATTTGCCTTCAACTGTTTTCTTCGTTTGAATATTATTTTTATTATTATTATTCATTATTATATTATTATCTAATTATCTTTTTAAATATTATAATCATTTTTTAAAATTATACAGGTCTCATATCATTATCAATTGTTAAAAGTTTTTTTTGCCATTTTTGATTTCGTTTCTTTAACATAGTTTTTGCAAATTCTAATGAATATTTTTTTTGAAATACATCAAAATTACCCACAATTCCATTTTTTTTAACTATATTTAATAACTCTTTTACATAATAATCATTATTTAATGATTCATGTAATAAATGAAAACATACTCCATGGTAATTTGATACCCTTACTCCATCTATTTCAATATAATTAACTAATCTTGAATACTCAAATATATTAAATATTAACTGCCCCTCAAAATACAGCTGAATATGTGTATAAAAATATGGAATCTTATTGTCATAATTTACCTTAATTTCATCAAACTCCATATCATATGTACTCTTTAATTGATTTACTAATACTGTGGTATCAGATGTTATTATATCATAATGAGAATTGGCAAAATATGATGTCCCCATTATCATATCATATGCCCTCCCACCTGTTAAAAATAAATCTTTTGTTTTTAAATTAAGGTATAAAAACTGATTGTTAATCATATCAGGCTTATTACTTTTATTCTTTAAAAATAAATTTAATATTTTGTCTTCAACCTTCATCCAATCTGACCAATAATTACTAAAATTAACTGGTAATGTATATTCATAATATAAATGCTTTAATGAATGTAAATTAATTCTATTAATGAAATTATCTACTTTTTCCATATGATATATGATTAATACTGGTTGTAAATTTAACATATAAATATAATGATAACGTTTTTTAACTGGTAATGAGAAGAATACTTGATTTCGTTTTTTATAATACTTCTTATATAATCCTTTAAAAAAATCTAAAAAAAATTTATTATCTTTATCTGATATTACAACAAATGGTTTATTGAAACCATTTTCTTTATTATGCGAGTCTAGTTGGGTTACTCCAAAAAAATTAATTTTATTTTTAATTAAAAAATTATGTAAATCTTTTATTGCCGGATACATTTTTTTTCGTTCGTTTTTAATTGCTTCAATGTGGAATTTATTATTCATTATTATAAATTAATATTTTGAGTTTATATAAAAAATGATTAAAAATATAATAATGAATGATTAATACTTATAATGAATGAACAAATAATGAATGAATTGGAAAAAAAACTTAACACACTAACATTAAATAATATTACATTTGAAGAATTTATTGATTACAAAATAATAAGAAAAATATATGAAACATTAAATAATATAGAAGGATTTCCATGCCCTACTGCAATTGAAGGATGGATTTCTTTATTACATAATTTTTCTTGTTGTACTATTAAAAAAAACGACCGTAGACCAGATGGTATACTTGATGGAAAATATATATTTGATATTCAAATAGTTATTGAAAGATTATTATATACAGGGGTTCTTGTTAAAATTAATAAAACATATCATATTGGGTCAGATAGTATATTTAACCCAATAGAAAAAAAAAGAACAATACCAGATTATTTTATACGAACTAATAAAAGAAGAAAAATGATATAAAAGTTATTTTATATTTATTTATTATAAATGAATAACTCAACTTATTGGGGACAAAATAATGGAACTATAAATTGGACAGGAATTAATAACTTGGATAATTCAACTATTTCAAATACATCAGAAGAATATTTATATTCGGATACTTATAATAATGAAATATTAATGATTGATGAACGAATTGAAACAAATTTAATTATTAAAAATTTATATAATAAATTAAATTGTACAATTAAATCGATGTCAGAAAATGACAAAATTAGTGAAACTATTAAAAATGATATTTTTATTAAAGATGATAAAATTGAAGAAAAAATTAAAAAATTATTAGAACAATGTAAAGAACCCCATTTTGAAAAATATACTTTATCAATGCAAATATTAAATGAAACAATTTGTGAAAAACTTGATGATTATGAATCAAATGAAACAGATATTGATACTTTAATTTCTAACAATATTTTAACAGAATTTAATAAAGAACACGATAAAACAAAAATATTTAATGAATGTATTAATGAAATATTAAAAGATTCTGATGTAAATATTGTTGATATGATTAAAAATAAGGTAAAACTTAATAAATATTATAAACAATTATCAAAATTGCATATTTATTTAAATAAAAGAATTATTAATTTATTAAATGTTGTTAGCAAAAAAATGAATGGTCTCAAAGAAATAATGAAATTATATTTATTTGAAGAAAATGAAAATGAAATTTTTAAAAATTTATTAGAAGAAAATATTACAAAAAATATTGATAAAATTAATAAATTACTTGAAAAATATATTCCATGTAAAATAAAATTAACTCTTATCCTAAAACTTGTTAATAAATTTACAAATATATCATATAAAAATTGCAAAATTTGCTTATCTAATAAAAATGACTTTTATACTGTGTCTAATTGTGGTCATTGTTTTTGTAAAGATTGTATATTCCACCCAACAATCGAACGTTGTCCTATTTGTCGTGTAAGAATTTCGAATAAAATCAAACTTTATCTTTAAAAATTGTTTTTATTTAAACATTAACTCATTATAATATAATAATAATGAGTTTCGGATACCACATTAAAAAAGATAAATCTTTCTATGAAACCGTTAAAAGAGCATTTACAGAACACGAGGGTACATCAGCTTACCAAATTTTTATGAAATCTCCTCAAAGAAGGTCGTTGTGTAAAATTGGAAAAAAAGACCAAAATAATACAACAGAATATGTTAAATCAAATAACATTGAATTATTTGTTCATTCAGGTTACCTCTTTAATATTGGCGATGAATTAAAAGCATATCCCATATCAACAGGGTTTGATGATATGGTTAAAGGACATTCTATTGGAGCAAAAGGTGTTGTTTTTCATGTTGGAAAACACTGTAACCGATGTACCGTTGAAGAATGTATTGAAAGAATGATCATATATATTAATATTATTATTGAAAAAACATTAGATATACCTATTAAATTTCTATTAGAAACAGGGGCAGGATGTGGAACAGAAGTGTGCCGTACTCTTGATGATCTTAAATATATTTATGATAATATTAAATATAAAGAAAAATTTGGATTTTGTATTGATACATGTCATATTTTTGCTTCTGGTTTTGATATTAAAAATAAACCATATGAATACATTGAACAATTTGATGAAATTATAGGTTTAGATACCGTTTGTTTAATTCATCTAAATGACAGTAAGGGGGCTTTTAAAAGCTGTAAAGATAGACACCAAAATCTTGGTAAAGGTGAAATTGGAGAACATGGTTTATCTATTTTTGTTAAATATTTTTATAGCATTAACATACCAATGGTATTGGAAACACCTGCTGGATTTGCACGACATTTTGATTTAATTTATATTAAAGATTGGATAAAATAAAATAATATTATATAATGAAACATTTTTATAAAATTTTGCTTTAATACAATTTATTAACTATTGGGGTTCTTTATAGTTGTAAATTAATTGAACCAATGGAAAATAAGAACCCTTGTTCAGATTATAAAAAATGTATATATGGTACTTAACAACCACTCATAAAATTTATAATAGAACAAATAATCCCAACATAAAAAAATTAGCAAAAGAAATAGAATTAATGAAATCTTTAAATTAACACATCGATACTAAAATAAGGGTATATTTTTAATCTTGGATATCGTGTTTATACGTCGTTTTTTATCACATGTCCATGATTTTTTAAAACTATTTCTGATTTCCTTTGGTGTAGTCCAATTAATTTTTATTGGTGGGTTCGACTTAATATTTGGGGTTTTTCTAATAATTAGTTGTACAATTTTTGACATTGTCATTATTTATTTGTATTATATTTATTTGTATTATATTTATTTTCAATTTACTTACATTGTATCATGAACAATACCAAAAAAAATAGTAAAAAATATAATACAAATAAATAATGAAATCTATTCCCACTCAAATGACTGAACACCTGCGGATCCCCCACCAAAAGCCAAATAACATTCTGAACCATCTGCATTGGGGTGATTTTCATCTTGGTAATTTGGATATCCATAGTAGAAATAATCATCAAAATATTCTCGGAAATGTTTTTCATCTTCCACATCTAATTTAAATTCACCTTTAAAAAATCCCTGTTGACGAATGCCGCCATCATAACGATAAACATAATATTTTGCCGAATCATAAAAGTTATCTTCTACATATTTTCTCCACTCATCCAGACCACATTCAATCCATTCTAATTTTTTTTCCTTTAATAAATCTATCTTTAAAGACTCTTTTTCTTCTTTAAACACAGGTTGTAATTTTTTCCGGTTTTTCAATTCTTCTTTCATTTTTTTTAATTCTTCTTTCATTTCTATTAGTTCTTCTTCTATCTCTTCTATACGATTGTTATTTTTTCTTATATCATCAAATACATCTTGGATGACTCGTTTTTTTATATTTGTATTCATATTTGTATTCATATTTGATAATAATATTTATATACTAATAATAATATTTTTCAAATTTTTTTATGTGATAATATTTTATAAAATTTGAAAAATATTATTATTAGTATTATATAATACTAATAATAATGACGACATTGAAACTTAAATCAAATAACAATTTTGAATCTTTGGGGGTTCGAAATATTGGAACAGGTACTTATGACGAGAGTACTCTTTTTCCAAAAGGTACATCAGTTGAATTAACAAAAGGAAAATTCCCATTAACAAATTTTAAAGATTTATTCAAGCATAGTAAAAAACTTCATATTATTGGGGGTAAACAAGTCAAACTCGACAGTTTTTGTATTTCTTGTACAGAAGGAAAAATTGGACAATACGGGGACGGCAACATAGTTGTGTCTGCATGATAATGCATTATAAATAAACAGAAATTGTTGACAGCTTACATTAGATATTTATGTAAATATTATACTCATAATTTAATTATATTATAACATAGTATAGATTAATGGAGAAAAAATTATCAGAACAAACATGCTGTAATTGTAATTGCAATTGCAAGAAATTATGGGTTATACCTGTATCAAGTGGAATGATTATTCCAATGTTTTATTTTGATGTTTGTAAAACTGTTTATTATGTATCTGGTGTATCATTTATAAACGCATTATTTCTAATTTATATATTTCCTTTTATTGCAAAATATTTATTTACAAAACCATTGTATTATGAAGATTTAATTGATAAATATGAAGAAAAAAAATCAATTAATTCAACAAAATATCAAAAATATTTTATGATACTTAATAGTTTTTTTACTGCAATGTTATTAGCATTATTTATTGATTATGGTGTATTTAGATATCATGAATCAAAATTAAGTGGTTTTGAAATAATTGGTATTATGGGCGGTATCATTGGATTATATAAAAAATGGCAATTAACAATTGGTAAATTATTAATGAAAGGAATTTATAAATATAAAATAAGAAAAAATTCAATGAAAAAACTTAATAATATAATTATTAATGATGATAATATTGAGATGGTTGTTTACAAATCATCAACTCCGTGATATGATTGTTTACAAATCATCAACTCCGTGATATGATTGTTTACAAATCCCTTTTTATTGACTTATACAATAAATAACTGAATGCTCCATTGGTGTGGATGATGTATTTATATTGTATTCTGTCAATGGTGTATGCATATCAATTTCATTACCATTAAATATAAACGTCGATGTTAATAGATAAGCCAATGTTGCATCATTTTTAAATTCATATTTAAATGAATAATCCAATGCATCAAATAATGTTCCAACTGGACCACCATTTTTTACTGGTACGAATAAAGATAATGCCTTGTCACTTTCATATGAAAGAAACTCTAATTTTTCATTTTGTATTTTTGGTCTATATATGAAAATATTACCTCCTTTTTTCACTTGCAATCTCATATCTAATGTTTGTTCTTTCTTGATATTTAAATCACTAATCGTTCTTTCGAACTCTTTATGTTTGATATATTTTGTATAAATTACAAAATATATCAATGCAGCCGGAATAGATGCCTTTTTACCAAGTTTATATAAAACTTGGTTAAGTGTCGTATCCTGTTCTACGTCGATGGTATATAACCTGCCGTTTATGTGTCTTACAAATATTTGTATCATTTTTATAATATTAAAATATAAATTATTTATATTTTATAATCAATTTTTATCATTCTTATTTGTTATAATGTATGTGCCTATGCACACTACTAATCTATTTTGGGGGTGTGCACACAAAACAATTTTGATTTTTTTTAAGATTCCTAAATGTACATATCCCACAGGTCCATTCACCTGTATGAGTTGTCTGAGCCTTTTGACGCAAAGTTTTCATGTGCAGGCCACCCAACATGCGGTTGGTCACGTCGGTGACCATGGTCTCGGCGCCCCCCTCGTTCATTGACACAATGAGTTTGACGTCATCCCAGGTGTACTTTTTGTTCGTGTCGGTCGTACGAACTTCGCAGACGAAGGTGTAAATCATGTTGATTTCATAATCATGGTCTGACCCACCTGCTGAGCCACCTGCTGAGCCACCTGAGCCCTCACTGAGAAATTTTGCAAGTTCTGTATCATATAATGTGTCGGGAATACCATCCCTGGCTTTGAAACACGCAGAGCATGATAAAGCAAATAGTTTGTTTTTTAATGTACAATCTGTGCATTTCCATGTGGAAGAATCATCCACACTAATCTCAAACCTGCAAGTGTCGCCACCAATAGCCGTGGATGGACATGTGATAACGCAACGATTGCCCCTGATCATGACCGCAAACTTGTCACCTGATTTGACACCGATGGGAATTTCAATATCGTAATACTCTGTATTAAAATCCATCTTATGTATTATTAATTGTTTATTACATTAGATTATAATAAGTGGCATTTTTTTGCGTTCTTCTGCATCAACCTTTGTCTTTTTGTGCGGATTTAAATCTTCAAGGGTGTAAACTTATAGTCCCTTTCGTTTTTGACGTTCCTCCTTTACAACTTTATATTTTTGTCGTACTTCTGTAAACTTACATTTAAGTTTCTGTTTATTTGCATTTTGTCTCTTTTCAGCTTTTTTCCTTACTTCTTCAAACCTAGATTTCCTTTCCTTTTTATGTGCATTTTGTATCTTTTCAGCTTTTTTCCTTACTTCTTCAAACCTAGATTTCCTTTCCTTTTTATGTGCATTTTGTCTCTTTTTAGCTTTTTCTTTCCTTTGCTCTCTCTCATTAGATAAATGATCCAATGGATCATTTTGACCAAGATCAAAATCACCATCACCCAGTTTTGAACAAAATACTCCCATTATTTTACTAATACGAATAATCATTTATAAATTTATAAATAGATAATTATAAGTGGCATTTTTTATAAAAACAAATAAACACATCTATTTAATACAATACTTAAATAATTAATTATAATGAATAATTATAATGAATTCAGAAGAAGATTTATATGATAAATTTCCAAGTTTATCAAAACAAAAATATAGGTTTCATGTGTTAAGTTTACCACATACTGTTACAACAAAGGAGTATTGTGCATGTGCTTATACAATGAAAGTATTGAAATTTTGCACAATGATGAAGAAGCGAGGGCATTATATTATTCATTATGGACACGAAGATTCGGTAGTTGATTGTGATGAGCATGTTACATTAATTACAAATGATGATATGAAAATTGCATATGGCAATTATGATTGGAGAAAGGGATTTTTCAAGCATGATACCAATGATCATTGTCACAAGGAGTTTAATAATCGTGGAAAAGTAGAGGTGTTAAATCGCATTCAACAAAAAGATTTTGTATTACCATTTTGGGGTCAAGGTGCATATAATATAATAGAGGCGGTTAAAAATGACGGTAGAGCATTGGCAGTTGAACCCGGCATTGGATATAATAATCCGTGGTGTAAATTTAGAATTTATGAATCGTATGCAGTATTACATCATACAATGGGGTTACAAAATGAAAAAAATCCATCATGGTATCATACTGTAATTCCAAATTATTTTGAGTTAGATGATTTTGATTTTTCAACTGACAAAAAAGATTATTATTTATATTTAGGTAGAATTTCAGTATGCAAAGGTGTTCAAATCGCTATTCAAGTAACTGAGAAAATAGGAGCAAAATTAATTATTGCGGGGCAAGGCGACATTTGTACCGAATTAGGTTGCGACGAAATTCCTGATCATGTTGAATATGTTGGATATGCAGATGTTGAAAAAAGAAGAAAATTAATGAAGGATGCAAAAGGATTATTTCTATTAAGTAATTATGTTGAACCTTTTGGTGGAACAGCAGTTGAAGCAATGATTTCTGGTACTCCTGTGATTACGCCTGATTGGGGGGTATTTGCCGAAACTGTTATTCACGGTGTTACTGGTTATAGATGTCGTTCATTTGAACAAATTTGTTGGGCTGCTAAAAACATTGGTAATATTAAATCAAAAGATTGTAGGGAGTGGGCTATTAATAATTATTCATGTGCAAAAGTATCAACCATGTACGAAGAGTTTTTTAGTCAAGTATATAATTTATGGAATAAAGGATGGTATGAGGAAAATGAAGATAGAAATAATCTTGATTGGCTTTATAAGGAATTACCAAATATAGAAACAAAAAAATATAATGTTGATGAAATAATTATTAAAGAATTATAATTACTTACTAACAAGACACCAGTCTTTCCCCTCGCCACGAGATTTTACTTATAAAAATCTCTTTATCATCATGTACGCCTTCCATATATATATTATTATAAAAAATGATACTTATAATAATCTATTTATTATTTTAATGATTGATTCTTAAAAATATATAAAGAAATGAATGGTTTTGATGATAAAGGGATTTTAGTGATTGTAGTGAACTTGTGGAGAGAAGAGACTAAAAAAAGTATAGACAATAAGAAAAAATACACAAAAGCCTCAAACTTCGCTATAGAAGTTATAGCAAGCAACATATCAAAAAAAAAATTTGATGAGAATTTACTTTATACCACCATAAGTAGTGATGGGTATTTGTTACGATGTTATATTAATTACGATAACGCGATAGAAATATTAATACTGAAAAGGATAGAATTCTTCATTTTAGAAAAAGGGGATTCTTATGTTTATGTAAAAGAATGCAGTGTGAAGTTCAATCATCACATAATAAATGCATAAAATAGATGCGAACAAAGTGTTGTTATCGAATGATCAACGTATTATAAAAAAATGATACTTATAATAATCTACTTATATATTTTAATATTATTGTTCTAATTATTAAAAAAACATGGGACTATTATGTGGAAAACTGAGTGGGGATAACACCCATGATTCAGACTTAGACTTGGAGAGCAACAACGCTTTCGATACCAGCATTTCATGGCTAAATTCTCGTAGCGGTCGATGTCATCATTGTGATAGAGCATTAGAACCAGGCAACAAGTTCTGTGTGGGATGTAGTCTGTGTATTAAACACCAAGAGAAAAAATGCTACGAATGCATCAAAAACCAAAAGACTTTAAAATGGTTGAACCTTTCTATAACGGAGGGTCCTCAAATAAATGAACGTTTTTTCGCGAAAAACGGGATCGATAAACCAAAACATAGCATTTCTGGTGGTATGTGTCCTGCATGCATGTTCAATGAACATTGTGCAATTAATGTACATATACAAGATTTGGAATGTGGCGAGGAATGGGCAGCTACACAAATTATACCAAACGAATATGAAACATGGTTTGCATTGAATGACGTCGTATAAGCAATAGATTATAAAAAAAACGAACACTTATTATTATCTATGTATACAATTAGTATTATTCTACATAGATAATAATAATGGGTAATTTATGTACAAAAAGTAGCGACAGTAGAGACAGCAACGGTTACGATAGCGGTGACAGTAGTGACCGTTACTACATCGACGACAGCAGCGACAGTAATGGCGACGACAGCAGTGACAGTAATGACAGTTACTATATCGGTGACAGTAGTGACAGTAATGGTGACAGTAATGACAGTTACTATATCGGTGACAGTAGTGACAGTAATGGTGACAGCAGCGACAGCGAGACTTTATGTGTGACATGTAAATGTTATCAGTGTGAACGCAATTTTAATGACAAGAAACACTACAACGGTTTTTGCTCGAAGGACTGTTTTTGGAGCCGTTTATTTGGTTTTGACACAGACGCACAACAGGCAAAACAAGAAAGATTGAAGGTACGAAAGAGTGTGAGATTAGCGGCAACGAAAACTATTGTCTATTGGGATGAATTGATTACCATTAACAATGAATATGATGAATCACTTCAACTTCAATTTCATTGTGAATGATAAATTTAGGCGAATTATAATACTCTTCCAATTGTTCCATTTTTTAATTCAACTTTATGTCCTCTTGAATGGAACTGTTTTTTGGTAAGGACTATCTTTACAATTCCTTTAATTTTTTTATTTTTTTTATATGGTTTTACTATAATCGTAACACTATTACCTACTTTGGGTTTATTTTTACCTTTTTTTTTACTCATTAAATACTTTTTTTTACTAATTCTTTTTGCACCACCTTTCTGAATTTCATAATAATATCCTTTATCTGTACAATATTGCATATATTATTTACAATTATATTATTATAATATTTTTGTTATTATTATGGTAAATTTAACTGTTGTTTAACACCCAACGTTGCGCTAATACCCCAGGGCGGCACTAATTCGTAGGCATTGTGCAGTGGGCTTATAATTTCGAATGAAACGGCAAGGAAGCCGTACACCGGTGGTGTCGCTGTACAGTTGATACCAATATTGGTGTCAGAAATTTGTACGCAATAGCAAAATTTGTTTGCAGTGCCAATGACAGATACTGTATAAGGCGTTGATGGATCGGTTGGTAGCCCATCTTCGTCTACCTTGCAAAAGCTATATATAGTGAATTTAACCTTCAGCGTCGGCAGCAGCGAAGCCCAGTTATTTCCCACAAAATGAACAGCAAGGTGGGTGGGCGTAGTCTTCGAATAGCATATTGCCATACTTGGCGGTACGTTTTTGGGCAGTGAAGGTGGACTCGTACCGGTGAGGGGACCTGCATGATATAAGTTACCTAGGACCGTGCTACCGGCCGGCGTGGTTTTGTATCCGGGAACTACATCGCCTCCTGGGACTAACCAGTATGGGAAATTCTGTGGTGTGAACACGGCAGTTGCCCCGGGTACAGAACCGTCAAACTCGTTAATTGCCGATGGATTAGTCAGCCCGAAAACAAAGTTCTCTGTATTTTGTTCAGGTCCTGTTGCCCCTGTATTTCCTTGTGGGCCTGTTGGGCCGGTTGGACCTGTATCACCTGTTGGGCCTTCTAGGCCTATTGGACCTGTATTTCCTTGTGGGCCTGTTGGTCCTAGTGGACCTGTTGGGCCTTCTAGGCCTATTGGACCAGTATTACCTTGTGAGCCTGTTGGTCCACCTGATGGGCCTGTTGGTCCTGTTGGTCCTTCT
>Ga0209711_10001478_pt1 | contig 22757 bp, 30 predicted proteins | sample ArcticOcean_MG_C_7_FD_187441 | JGI IMG/M metagenome (GOLD analysis project Ga0209711, IMG submission 187441) | Marine microbial communities from western Arctic Ocean - ArcticOcean_MG_CB11_88 (SPAdes) (version 2) | ecosystem: Environmental > Aquatic > Marine > Oceanic | place: Arctic Ocean...
TTTTTTTTGTTTTTTTTAATTTTTTTTTTATTTTTTATTTTTTTTCAGAATTATTCTTTTTTACAAAACAAAAAAAAATATCTCTCTCAGTAGAAAATAGCAATTAAAAGCCGCTTTCTTGCTTTTATTAATTATATTAAAGATTTGATATATAATTATATAAGGTAATAATAAATATTTATAAAAAGATGGAAGAACGTACATGCGGTACATGTGGCTACGCTACACACAACGAACAAAGTTTTAAAAGACATATGGCACGAAAGGTTGTATGTGGGGATGGAAAAGCAGGTGAGCAGGTAGGAGTCATAAACGTTAGTCAAATTGTTGAAAACGATAGTCAAATTGCTCAAAACAATAGTGCGAGTCCCGAAAACATTAGTATGTGCCCCGGAAACATTAGTCATAGAACATGTGACTTATGCAAGAAATTATTCAAAAATGTTCAGTCGTTTAGAAATCACAAAAGTAGAGCGACATGTATGAATGAAAAGAATGACCCATGTCAATGTACGAGGTGTCTTAAAGTATTCAAGAATGCTCACACTAAGAGGAGTCACATGTCACGAAATACCTGCGTGGCTGCGTCAGTCCCTGAGGTTCCTCCTCTTCGGCAGCGTAGACGACGGCCAAAGAACCCTGATGATCAAAAACGGAACCTGTGGGTTCAACAATTTGGCAATGCCTTCGAAGCTAATTGTCTCTGCGGTCAAACGATGACTCCGTGTTGGGGAGGAAATCCGAAGTCACATTTATGCCATATTAAATCCCATAGTAATGGTGGAAGCATGGATGATACAAATTTATATTGGGCTTGTCACAGATGCAACGGTAATTCTGTACAAGATTTTCTGACTGAAATTTTAGAGCGCTATGGTAAAGATTCAAAAACTTACCAACTTTTCAAAACTGACTTTCAGAGATTAGGCAAAATATTTGAAGAAATAACGTTTACCGAATAATAAGCTAAATATTTTGATTATTGCTTATTTAATTAAATATAATTAGGGTTTTGGCTTTAGCAATGTTAAGGTAAAAATATTATCTAAGTATAAATAAAAGAATGTCTGACGGTTATATTTGTGGCATTTGTGGTTATGCTACACACAAAAAACAGAGTTTCAGAAGACACTTGGCTCGTAAATTCCCGTGTGTTTCAGAAAAACCCGATTTAGAAACTACTAGTCATAATCAAGTTCCAAACAATAGCGTAATTGACAAAAACGTTAGTCCGATTGTCAAAAACATTAGTCCTGTAGTCTGTGGATTGTGCGGAAAGGAGTTCAAATCTATAAGTTCTTGTAGGTCACACAAGAGTAGGGGGACGTGTAAACAAGAAAAGAAAGACCCGTGTCAGTGTACGAGGTGTCTCAAGGTATTTAAGAATCCAAATTCAAAGCGGAATCACATGTCGAGGAACAGTTGTGTGAGTGCGATAATCCCTGTACTTTCTGCGGAAGTGGGGGCTTCGCGAGTGCCTTCGGTTCAGATAACGGGTGATAACAATACGGTGAACAACAATGTGACCATAGTGGTGAATAATTATGGGGATGAGAACACTGGTTACATATCTCAGGATGAGGCTGCTTTGGTGAAGGCCATCCGCGCTGGACCGGAGGGTCTACAGAACATTATCAGGCGGATATACTTCAACGTTGACCATCCAGAGAATCGCACGGTTCAGGAGCCCAATCTTGCGAGGCAGCTGTGTCAAACTTGGGATGCGAGTACGGAAACGTGGAAATTCAAGCCTATCGATGATGTGACGTATGACATGATGTATAAGGCGGCGAAGCCACTCCATGAGTTTTACCGTGATCGGAATACGAAGGACCGAGAGTTTGAGAATATAACCAAGGCCATACAGAGTTCGTCTGCGCGTCCGGAAGAAAATAGGTCAACGTCGACTGCACAGGATAGGAAAGTTTATCGTAAGTTGGTGAAGGAAACGAGATGCACCATACTCAATAGTCGCGGCGGGGATCTGGAAACCTTGAGAGACAAATTTTAAAAGAAAAAGGACAACCACACTTGTGCCTCCCTGGGGAATAGATGGCTCTACCATCTATTCCCCATTCACATTTTTATTAGTTATTGTTTTTTTTTATTCTTTGAAACAGTCCATACAGGCGCATTGACCGGTGCTGTTGCTTATTTTGACATGGCGAGTTACTTTCTTGCAGAAGTAGCACTCCGAGTTCAGCTGAAGAAACGCCGAAACAACTGCGTGATTTGATACATCCACGCTTCGGAGGGGAACGCATGCGAGTTGCAGACTGACCATACCTTGCGTTCCTGACTTTTGAAAAGTGACGAGTCCCCGAACGTTGTCTTGTTTCCACTTGGGTTTCTGAAACTCAGCTGGAAACATCCCCTCTATATCGCCGAAGCCTGTCTCGGCTGGATTGAAAATGAAGACCATGTGGGGAAGTGCTTCCGGTTGAACGGATTTCGCGAGTTGTGCGCCAGTCCACGGAGTGTCAATGGTTTTGGGTAATTTCCCGATGTCCAAGAGGGACTTGCATAAGATTTTGTGTGCCATTTTAGTTTAGTGTGACCGAAGTTCTGAAGTCTAATAAATCGCAATTTTTATTATTATGGGATAAACTGCGACATGAATTTTCTACAAGCTCTGCATGTGTATACAGGTCCATCCATTTGTATAATCATAACATTCTCGCCGGTGTGTCTATTATTGCAAATATTGCAGAATTCGGGATAAATTTTATTGACACATCCGAGACAGTATGTTTTTCCGTTTTCGAGCACTTCGAATGGTTCCGAAACCTTGGTACATCTGTTACAAATGGCCGTGTCTTGTAAAAAATGCGGTAGTATGTGTTTTTCGTATTCCATTTGTTTTGGTATACATGCAACGGTGAGTATGAAATCTTCCATTTCGTGTTCATCAGTCGGTTTAAAAATCATTCCGTCCCTTCTGAACTGTATCAACCCAAGAGAACCATCCCATTTGCGAGAAATCATAGAGACGGGGCGCTCTGCACCGTATTCACCAAAACCTACCTTCATGGGGTCGAAAACGAAGACATACTGTTCCCAGTCGCGTTTTTTAAGATTAGATTTGCGAGAAATCTGCATTGCAATAAAGAGTGCTTCGAGGGTCCAGTTTCTATTATTGATAAGCATTGGCATCCTGCCCACTTGTTTTAGGCATTTGAGTAGGCTGTCCTGTTCTTCGCCTCCATCCTTCCACGATTGCAAATTGGGATCCATAGTTTATTTAAGTACAGCACCCACCCTGAGGTTGATTTTATTCTTTTAAAAAATATAAATCCCTTATAACCATGCCAACAATTAAAGTCGTGTTAGGAAAAAACCCAGCAAAGTTTTACTACAGGGGGGAACGGATCAGTGTCGACGCTGCGTTCAAGATGTACCAGAAAAACGCCCGCTTCGTGGTCGATGGCAAAACCCTCAATCTCAATCGGTTCGGGACAAATGAAGTGTCAGAGTGCCCTGTATGCTTGGAAGACAAAGTGCTTGTCCAACCGTTTGATTGTCCTGGAACCATACGCCATGGGGTATGTAAAGATTGTGCATCGCGGATAGCAGACACAACATTGGTTTGTCCTATGTGCCGAGCTCATCCGAAAGTCGTTTTGACAATGGAAGAGATTGAAGATACTGTGGACCAGAGTCGCCGGCTGAGATCATGGATGCAGAATGGGGCGAGGCCAGGTTCGTTGGAGGTAGAGGTATTGGAGACGCTTCTGCCCCAAGTCGCTCGTGCCCGTGCCTATGCCGCTGTTCAGCTGCGTGAGCTGGGACCTGGGCAAGAGCGGCACTTATGGGTACAAGAGCTTGAGACCCCCCTCCCGTTGATCCAATAAACACTCTGGCGGGAACCGAGAGCGTCCATGGGGTGTTTTGAAATTGAACAGAGAGTTTGCGTTTATAACCAAAAAAAAATGTAGACGTTTTGTAATGAAGACTCCCGTTGACACACCCGGTCGTTATTTCGCTCTAACAGTATTCTCCCCCTTACTTATGTACAGTGGGATGACGGTTAGGGGAAAGTTTAGAAATATAGGATATATATTAATGACCCTTTCCGTTTTACTCTTTGTCTACGAGTTGTATTGGGTTACGCGTCCTCACTCTCCTTGAGGCGCTTCAGTTTCTTGGCCAGTTGACTGGTGCTTTTAATGGACCTTCCTGTCAGAGGGTTGATGAATCGCTCAGTGTCTTCCTCCAATTTGCTCAAATCGACGCGCAGCCGCTTGTTCGTGTGTTTCAGCTCGGTCTGCTCTTCCCGAGACTTTTGCAGCAATTCTGTCGTTGTCTGGAGGTTGAGGTCCCGATCGCGGATACTGGCAAGCAAGTTTACCCGCTGACGCATGGCTCGATTGCAAACACTTGTAAGCCGCTGGTTTTCGTAGAGCAGGCCGACATGGGAATGGTCATCTTTGATCGCTTTGAGCGTATCATACATCTTGAGGTAGATACCCTCGGGGATACTGTCTTGGATGTCTTCGAAGTACCCACCCAACACATGAAAAGCCTCCATGATATTATTTGTTTGTAAGTTTTTTACTTTTATTGTTTTATTTGTTGAATTTATTTATTTGTTTGTATCAAATGCATATAGCTAAAAGGGCTGCGATATCGAGCCTTATTTCTACAGCTGTAACTTATCCCTTGGACAGCTTAAAAACTCAGGCGGTCGCTACAACGGGACCGCAGAACGTTCTGGTTGGGATCGAAGCCCCTCTGGTACTCAATTCGTTGAGCGATAGCATTCGTCTCTATGTTTTCAAGGCCCTTATTCTTCGCAATGTGATTTTGGCCGCCGCTATGGCTGGGCTTGTAAATAGTGTCTTGTCTATCCCGATAGATTCGTACAAGCTTTGTCGACAAACGAAGAGAGGGTTCACCTTCCGGGGTTGGCAGGGTATAGCGTTGAAGGAAATGATCGGTTCTACTGTTTATTTGACTAGTGTGGCTCAGTTTTCCGAACGTAGACTTGGTCCGATTCAATCGGTCGTCGTAGGAGGTTGTTGCGGTTGTTTGGCGATGACCGCGGTCTATCCCATTGATACGTTGAGAATTTTGTATCAAACCGATGTGAAACCGCTTCCACTACTAGTGGAAGGACTCACGGGTGGAGATCTATGGCGTGGTTACAAATATAGTTTGTGTAAGGCCTTCGTGGGAAGTGCGTGTTGGTTTGTGACATTTTCGTTTTTAAATTATTGAAAATACCAGTCAGAACGCGACCCCCCTCTGTGCGTACAGATCGTATGCCTCTTTAACAGAGAGTGACTTTCCAAACATAGAAAACTTGCTCGGATGGTCATTGTTTTAAAAATTAAAAATAATTAAACCTTAGGGTTTGTATATGATTAGGATATATATGAAACAATGACTTTAACCAACGAACAGAAAGCCTCAGTGAACGATGCTTTGGGTCCTCTTTTGGAAGTATTAATCGCTGACCCATTGCTGAACAGCTATGACGCTCATGTTCAATCATCGCCCCAGAGCGTCATGGCATCGGTCGATGAAATGATCAAGTACGCGGTGGAACAACTAAAGCACGAAGCGCGAGGGTTTGCGATTGAACCGTACAATTTGAAGACCTACAGTCATGTCACCAGCTTCGATGGAAAATTGTATCCCAGATATCGTACAAAATATGAGGAGTTTCCAGAAGAAATCTGGAAGAACTGGAACAACAAGGGTCCAATCCACACGAAGTACTTTGATGAGGATTCTCTCCTCATAGAAGAAATGTGGATAATTCCAGCGGGTCCAATCGGTACGGAAAAATTCATGCTCCACTGTACGGATGGACCAGCCTTTCGCGAGTGGGACGAGGACGGATCAATACTGCAACAGCATTGGTCGTTAAATGGCAAGAGACTCACGGCAGAAAAGCATCGCCGGACGTTGGTTCTCTGGAGCGGTCGGAACAAGGTCTTCAAAGCCATCAGGCTGCTGGCCATGGCATCGGTTGTACCTGATGTCTCTGACGATACCCTCTCTGTGGTCAGTCAATTCCTATGAAACAAAAACTTAAAAAACAAAAAAACTTAAAACAAAAAAACCCCGCACAAGCGGGTATAAAAACTAATTACCAACCTGGTATCCAAATGGTCCTAGTCTGCACTGGGGCTTCATCTCACTGAGCGTCGTGCTGCTAGAACCTGCCACGGTTCTCCGTCATCCGTTGTCATAGGGTGCAAACGTTCCCACTCGATGTAGGCTACCAACTGTCTGGTGACCTCTGGGATTAAGTGATAACATACCGGGTGCGACTGTAAGGGCATAAAGCGGCCACCTGGGTTATTCTATCCCACTTTATACGGTTCCACCGCCTTAAACTCACCGTCATCGATCTCCCTACGGAACAAGAAACATGTGGCGGGAATATCTATTACGTCTTAACCGCATTGCAAAGGCTCTGTCTTCGTCGTTCATCCGCGATAGCTGCGTTGGGGTATACACCGGGTATGAGGTATCATCTGTCTCGAAATCTTGGTCTCTATATCTTGTTGGGATTGTAGATTCATTTTTTATGGGAGGGGCGCGACACATGGGGCATCTCCTCGTCTCAGACTTTGCGATTGATTGAGAACAATCGGGACAGACGGAGTGTGCTACTCCTTGGCACTCCCACGGTTGGCACAATTTCTTCGTAAATTTACTTTCCAAGCACACCGGACAGGTTGAAATGGGGTTCGCCTTTCTTGTGATATCCCCCCTCACCTTGCTCTGGATTCTGGTTGCCTGTCTAGCCAGCCGTGAACGTAGCTCCACAAGCTTTTTGTATCGTTTGGCGGGACTCATACCTGGTGCCCCGAACTTGTTCGTCAGTTGTGACTTGTTAGAAAACGTACCTCCAAAAAGCAAATGTCTCCCATTGGTGAACTTGAACGCGAGCCCGCGTGCGTATAGATCGTATGCCTCTTTAACAGAGAGTGACTTTCCAAACATAGAAAACTTGCTGGGATTTCCAAAATTGACTTGAATGGTCATTTATTAATAATGTATTAATATTAATAAATATTAAAAAAAATTTAAATCAATATACCTTAGAAAGCCTTGGAGGGAGGATTAGACGAACACAAATACCTCAATAATGCATACAAACGTGACAGTCACTTTTTGTAAGGAGTCCAATGACATGGCTATAACTTTCAGCAAAGAATCTAATGACATGATTGTAAATGTTTTGAAGGACGAGAATGGGACGACGCTCAAGTTTTCGAACGAGCCAGTGGCGGTTCAGATGGAACCCGAGCCCGATGTGGCGCTTCAGGTGGAACCCGAGCCCGTTGTGGCGCTTCAGGTGGAACCCGAGCCCGTTGTGGAATCTCCGAAGTCGCCTGAGGCGATGGCATGGGAAGCCGAAACGGACAGTGATGATGACGAAGACGACGAAGAGTATGTTCCGTCTAAAACTAAACAACCGAAGGCACCTAGTTGGACGGCGGCTGAGGATGAGATTTTGGTGAATGCTCGCAAAATTTCGCGGAGCTGGATGACTATTGCTAAAAAACTTCCTGGGCGCACCAACAGAGCGTGTCGGGCGTATTACGAGCGGAAGTACGGGTGTGACAACGAACTTTCGAAGAAGAAGTCTAAGCCTCCTCCCCCTCTGCCAGACATGGAGCCTCCTAAAAAGAAGTCTAAGACCTCTCTTACTCGTGTGCGATGGACAAACGCCGAAGATGAAATCTTGCTGGCAGGACGCAAGAATTGGGTCAATTGGCAAAGCAAGTGGACCGATATCGTTCTTCCTGGTCGGACAGTCTCGGCGATGAAATGTCGATGGACGGAGCTGAAAAGAAATTAAAATTTACAAACAAAAAAAAACAAAAAACCCCGCCCATTGGGTGGGTATAAAAAGAGGGTACTTACGGTGTTTTTTATACCCACCGAAGTGGGGTTTTTTTAATATATATTAGTTTAAGTTCTTTACCATTCCTCATCCCAATCAATTTTCAAGTTAGCGAGTGCGTTCCGAGCTTGGGTGTCAACGTCGGACTCTGCGGGTTTAGTCTCCGCAACTTCTGCTGTAAGGTTACTTTGGTGAATCTTCTCAGACGCCTTCTTGCGGGCGGTCTCAACGGCTCTCCGGTTGTCAATAGCCCGTTTTGCGGTTGCGGTTGCGATAATGTTATGACTGCCGTATCCCATTTCGTTGACCCGATGTCCCATGAAAGACAGTTGGGCGTATAGCACTGCAGCCTGGAGGAAGTATGCTCCGGGGATGGAAACGCCTTTATTTTCGAACCATTCCTTCACGACAGTGATAGTGCCGCGGGTGTCTTGACCGAACAGGTCGAATACCAGACCGAGGCGTTTGACATGTTCGGTAAAGTCGGAAATGTCGCAAGAGCTTTTGGTACCGTAGAATGCCTTCAAAATTTTTGCACCTTCTCCTGATGTGAGCTTATGGTACCACATTAATTTCGGGCCGTACTCTTGAAATATGTTCTTTGTGATCCAATTGCGAAATTTCTGTGAGTTGCGAAAGTGCGCGGCTTTGGAAGCGCACATTGCGAGTTGTGATGAAAGAACGTGAGTAAATTGTGCTCTGTGTCTCAAGATTTTTTTTTTAACCTGTTCGGTCAACGGGAGAGAAGCCATGATTTCTTTTCTAGTAAGTAGAACGGGTATGTTCTTGTGTATGTATCTCTTGGCCACTACTTCACTTTACAAATTTTAAGGTCTATTGATTATACTGTTTTTTGCAGGTTCACTCACCAGATATCACAAGAACAATAGGCTTTAGGATTTGTAGGGTTGAATAGTAGCCCAGAACCTTATAGAATTAAAATGCCTTTCAACAAATCCTACCAGTTCGAGATCCCGTCCCACATTTGGGCCGTGTTCCAAATCCCGAGCGACAACCGATCCATATGGTGGCATCTGACAGGAGACGAGCACGACCTTCGTGGTCTACAACGTCCTGTCCAGATCGTTGATGTTCCATTCAACTGTCCTCACGATGCTGCAGAAGTCGTCAAGGCAATGTTGGACCAGAAGAAGAAGAAAAAGTCCATCAAGATTATATTCAGACATCCTCACATATATGATCGGATGAAGCTTCTCGATACTTGCCTGCGCCTTGGAGATGGAGAAGGATACGAGATGCAGACCCAGAATATTGTGGAGGGCCAATCGAAGTGGTTCTGCATCGATTTCAATTAAAAATAAAAACAAAAAAACCCCGCCTAGGCGGGTATAAAAACCACTGTCAGATGTCTAGTGAAAACGTGTTTAAAGAGGCAACTCATAGTAACTTACAATAATGAGCGATAAGACTAACATGAACTTCATTGATTTATGTTGCGGAATAGGTGGCTTCCATCAGGCACTGGCCAACCTGGGGATGAATTGTGTGATGGCAAGTGATATTAAAGAGGAGTGTCGAGACAATTATGAGTTAAACTACGGAATTAAACCAGAAGGTGATTTGACAAAGATAAATATAGAGAAAATGCCTTCCTTCGACGTATTGTGTGCTGGCTTCCCATGTCAGCCGTTTTCGAAGGCTGGGGGGCAGAAAGGCTTTCAGGACTCACGTGGCAACATTTTTTTTGAAATCTGTAAGATGGTCAGACACCATAATCCTAGGTATATGATCCTCGAAAACGTCCGGAATCTCGCAACACACGACAACGGCAACACGTGGAAGGTCATTCGGGATAATATCGATAGTCTTGGCTACACTACGTACGATAATCCAGTTATTTTAAACACTCTATACTTTGGTGTCCCTCAGTCGCGGGAGCGAGTTGTCATCTTGTGTAAACGCAAGGATATAGGTGAATTGCCCGAGTTGCCACAAGTTAACAAGCAATTGGCCAAGATCACCGATTTGAAATCGATCATAAGTGACAGAACTAATGAGAAGTACGCACTTATGGCCAAACATAAGATCACCGAGCAGGTGTGGGATGCATTTTTGCATATTTGTCATGAAAATGTTATCGTTGTTCCAAAGTTTCCAATCTGGACAGATTGGTGGGACAGTAATGGGGAAAACACGTCCGTGACCAAACACAACAAGAAACTTACCGATGAGGAGAACAAACTTGCCATTGCGAAGGCGCAGACAGACTTCTCCGAGAAGTATAAGAGTTGGATCACGAAGAATAGAGACTTCTACACGCAACACAAAGCACTATTAGATCCGTGGCTGAAGAAGTCACGTCAGGAACCTTTGTGGACGGGAGCAGTGAGGAAAATGGAATGGCAGGCTGGCAGTGAGAAATTGAGAATGTCGCAAGTGTTGTGGAGTGCCCGTGGGTCCGGCATCCGGATCAAAAACACGAATTATGCACCAACGCTAGTCGCAATGGCTAGCATGATTCCAGTGTACGGACCGAAGTCAAGGTACTTGACACCAAGAGAGTGTGCACGTTTGCAGTCGTTCCCTGAAACCTACACTATACATCCAAAGGACAAGATCGCTTACACTCAGTTTGGAAATGCGGTCAATGTAACCATGATCGAGCGATGCGCAAGATTTCTGATCAACAATGAACCATTGTTTGTATGAATACGTCTTTTTATCCCACTGTCTGGGACAGTGGGGTTGTAGGGTTTTTTTGTTGTTTCTTTTGAGTTTCTTTTTACATGACTTTGGGGGCTTTCCAATCTTCGAAAAGTTTGGTTTCCATTTCCTTTCTGCGATCTATATATTTTGGACAGGTCTGTGTGATAGCGATTTGTTCTTCTGATACATCAGCGAGAAGACACAATTTGTGCATTGGCATCTTTTCCAATACAATGACATCTTTTTTCGATACCAAGAAAGGCTCTATGTCTTTGTATTCAGCCATAGCGCATGCCGTTTTGTCTACAAAAATGTAGTAGTCTGCACGGTTCTTCAGTTTTAGGGTGGGATTTTCGGAAGTTGACACACCCATGGTGTTTTTAATGCGGATGGTCCCTAGACACCCGCTTTCCCTTAAAGGACCCGTGGGGGTTTTCAAACACGAAATGGAAAACTTCAATTCGACTTTCTTACCGGTTTTGTTATCGACTAAGTCATAACCTTGTTCGTCAACATGTTCGAACCGTCCTTCTGAAAATTGCACGAAGGCTAGTTCATTCAAGCGTCCTTTGCTAAACCTATCGGAAGGTCCGTTCATGTCCTCGCCGACACAATGGTGGTTAAATCTGAATACCTCCTGGATATTGACTGACTCGGCAATATCGATTGCATACGGTGTGAGTTGACGGAAGTTCGTAGGCTTCTCCGGAGCGACCTCGTTGTTCGAGGAAATGCTTAGTCCTAACACAAGAAACTCCAGATTCTTTATTCTCGTCTCCATCTCATACATCGTGAGAGACATCGTGGGTAGTTCAATGATCACTGCTTGTTCCACATTTTAAATTCTAAGGCCTATTGGTAAACACAAAAAAGATGAAGTTATACCTTCTATAACATTGATAGTTTCATTTTCATCGATTTCCCCCAATTACCATAAAAAACTTTTTTTAAAAATCCTGGAACGACAGTACAATCAACTGTATAGCTTCATTACAATACAAAACGTAGAAACTTTAAATCTAAACGTGCTTTTTTATACCCACCGTAGGCGGGGTTTTTTTTAATATTATTTTTGTTTTTCTTTGTTTAATCCCAGTCAATTTCCAGGGCTGCGAGAGCGTTGCGAGCCTGGGTATCAGCATTCGACTCCACCATCTCAGGCACTTCCCCGGCGAGATTCGCCAGGTGAATCTTGTCAGCTGCTTCCTTCCGAGCAGTCTCAGCGGCCACGCGTTTGGTGTAGGCTCGTTCCGCGGTTGCTGTCGCGATAAGGTTGTGACTGCCGTAACCCATTTCGTTCACACGATGTCCCATGTAAGATAGCTGGGCGTACAGAACAGCGGCCTGCAGAAAGTAGGCTCCGGGAGTTGTAATGCCTTTGTGTTCGAGCCACGACTTCACGGCATTTATAGTGCGAATGCTGTCTTGACCGAACACGTCGAATATCACGCCAAGACCTTTGACGTATTCGATGAAGTCGCCAATGTCGCATGTGCTACTGGTCCCATAGAATGCCTTGAGAATCCGAAAACCTTCGCCGCTCGAGATTTTACGATGCCACATAATGTTTGGGGTATACTCCTGGAATACGTTCTTAGCGATCCAGTTTCGGAACTTTTGTGAATTGCGGAAGTGCGCCGCCCTGTTAGCGCACAAACCAAGTTGACTCGAAAGAGTACGAGTAAATTTAGTCTTGTTTTGCAAGAGGTCTTTCTTGACCTGTTGGGTTATATCGAGAGCCATCGTTTTTGTGTTTGCCTAAATGTTTATCTTACAATTTCTAAAGTTTATAAAATATGAATAAAAGTATTACGGAGATATCTTTAACAACTTTACTTGGAATTGCAATCGACATGGAAAGTGGTGTAACCGAGTATCCTTTGTCATTATCGGTCTCGTGGCCTTTAGTATGCACTAGCGTGTCCTGGTTTTTTGTGGCTGGCTTCGGTATGTACATGTAAAATGAAACACAAGACAGACTGATTTTGTGGTTAGCAGTTACGGTCTTTTCCACTGCTACATTTAGTGCAGTCCATTGGGTCGACGCACGCCACGGACCGCGTCGGAATGCGGATATGATAATGGCCAGAATTTCGCTTGCTACTTTTACTCTGGTTGGCGTTCTACGAATACGCGAAAAATGGATAGTTCTCCTTGGTTGGCCAATCTGGCCAGTGATGGCATTGTGTTACAGAAACTCGATCGCAGCTTACAGGCGGAAAGACCCGAATTGGGTGCTTTTTCATGCTGCGTTTCATGTGTGTGTCGGCACTGGCCACGCATATGTGGTGCGAGCATTATTTAAAAAAATAAACCATTCTAAATCAAATGAAATTTAAAAATGTTTTCATGCTGTTCTGTTAAAAGCCTGTACTGTCCCGCCGAGCCTGTAAAATTGAAAGACCACATGTTCAAGGTAAAAGTGCGGCTCTATTCTGTTTACGATGGCGACACAATATGGGTCTGTTATTATGACAAAAATCATAGGAAAGTACTTCGAGTATCATGCCGCATGAACGGCTACGATGCTCCAGAGATGAAGCCACCGAAGAGCGATGCGAATAGAGCAGCCACGATTGTCAGGGCGAATATGGCGAAGGACATCGCTCGTCAACATTTCACTTGTGAAGAGTTTACGATAAATGTGATAGGACTGGACAAGTATGGACGGTGGCTAGTGGAGGACGAAATATTGAAAAATAAGTTATTGGACGCCGATTTGGCGTACGAATACCACGGAGGAACCAAGCAAGTTTCTCACTGAACGAGCAGTATTTCAATGGGTCTCTCGCTTCTGATAATTGTTAATCCTACGACAAGAAGAGAATGTGCGAGTATGGAGTTGACAAGAATAGTGCTAGATATGACGTATTGTTTCGAATTTGCTCGATGATTGTTTAAGACTCCCGCCATGCTAAGAATTCTCCGGAGTCCAATGTTTTTGCAGTCGCATGTATCCAAAACGAGTTTCACTCTTTGCCCAAGCGTCCAAGTAGTGGTGAAATAATCGTGTAGGTCTGTGTGTGTCGTGGAATCCAATATTTTGATTCTAACAATGTGAGGAATCATTTAATAGATGAATATAATTTAATTAGCACCCCTGAGACCCGATCATGACAAACAGATTTAAAAAGTTAACGCATTATATAAAAATGGCGCCAATTATTAGCATTGAGGGCAATATCGGCTCGGGTAAGTCCACTTTTGTTAGTTATCTTAGGTCCACCCTATCGGATGACTATGTCTTCCTGGAAGAACCCGTGGATACCTGGAACACCATCCGAGACGAATCCGACAATACCATTTTGACCAAGTTCTACCAGGACAGGAAACGGTATGCATTTTCGTTTCAGATGCTAGCGTACATATCGAGACTGGTGCTCCTGCTCGAAACAGTGAAAAAATTCCCTAACAAAACGATAATTACGGAACGTTCGGTGCTCACCGACAGAAATGTTTTCGCTAAGATGCTGAGCGATGACGGCGAAATTGAACATATCGAACATTGCATTTACCTGCAATGGTTCGACTATTTTATAAAGGATATACACATTACACATGTCGTCTATGTGAAGACAGACCCCGTTACATGCGAAGGGCGTATTGCGAAGAGGAACCGAGAGGGAGAAGACATCCCTCTGGATTACCTTTCCAGGTGTGGTTCGTATCATGATGATTGGCTGTGCAGTGAAGAAAACAGTTTCGCAATCTTGAATATTGACGGAAACACTGACATATCTGACAATCCCGACGCCCTTAAGGAATGGAGCATCGCGTTACAGGAATGGGCGTGCGTAGGGCAAACTGTTTTCCGAAAATTAGAACAGAAAACAAACCCCCCTGTACCGAGAGAGGGGTGATCAAGAGAGGTCAAAACAACAATAAGTGAGCACTTCCTACAATTTTTCGTATAATTATTTATTTCAAAAAATAACAATAATTAAATACTTAGGGTTTAAATCAATAGAATATTAAATAATAAACAGCAAGATGGAATGTGCATGCTGTACCGAACCGTTCACAAAGGAGAGGCGTCAGAAAGTTGAATGCCATTCATGTGACTATCTGGTTTGTCGCGAATGTGTTCAAACTTATTTGCAAGGAACCGTCAATGAAGCTAAATGTATGAATTGTAACAAAGTATGGGACACAAATTTTGTCTGCTCCAAAATGACTAAAACGTTTGTGAAGGGCCCCCTCAGAGTGACAAAAGAAAGAGTCCTATGGGAAGGTCAATTGGCACAACTACCCGATGCGCAGGTGGAAATCGAAAGACGCAGGATGATATTTGAATTGAAAGAGGAAATTAGAAAGATGACAAAAGAATATCAAAAACGCGTCGCCCCATTCAAAAACAAGCTTCATGCTCAAATGAACACGAGTCGCAAAGAACGAGTGAAGCGCGGTTTTATCAAGGCATGCCCCGGTGAAGATTGCAAAGGTTTCTTGAATCCCGATTGGACGTGTGGGCTCTGTCAGAAGTCTACTTGTAAGGATTGTAACGTCTGTATAATCGACACGACAGATGAACACATTTGCTTGCAGGAAGACATAGATACTGCACGCCTTTTATCTCGGGACACAAAATCGTGCCCACAATGCGGTGTGAATATTACGAAAATTGACGGTTGTGACCAGATGTGGTGTCCTCAGTGTCACGTATCTTTCAGCTGGCGCACTAACGAAATCGTGACTGGAACCATACATAACCCGCATTATTTTCAATGGGCACGTACGCAAGCTGCAAATGGAGCTATCCCCAGACAACCAGGTGACAACTGCGCAAATGGTCGTCCGTCGGTCCCTCAGGTTTTGATCAGTGAGAATGTTCTGAAGATACATACGGCTCGTACTCTCGCAGTGGCTTTTATCGAAACTCTTTCCAAATCGTGCATGCTATCTCGCCACATCAGGGCTATCGAAATACCAAAGTATACAGTACCGGTTCCGAATTTTCTGGAAGAAAGAGTGAAGTATTTGGAAAACACATTAACCAAGGTTGATTTTTGCCGAACAATTTATCAGAATACAAAAAAACGCGAAAAGAAGTTGGAAATTCGTAATGTTCTTCATACTTTCTGCGAAGTCATTGATACCATCTTATTGAGTCTTCCCATACCCGAATCGGCACTTTTAGACATACCTTTGTATATTGAGAAAATGACGACACACCTGGGATCTTTGAAATCAATTACGGATTACACGAATAGCCAATTAGAAACCATTTCTGGGAATTACGGAGGTGTTCGTCTTAACATCGAACAGCCCGAATTTGATTTACATTGGGGAGCGCGGATGCTCTATCGCGCAAGAATTCCGAACTATCTAATGTAGGTGACAACAAATGAAATTAAGTCGTTTTTTATACCACCCTGGATGGGTGGGGGGTTTTATATTTTTTAATCAAGTTTTTCTTTTAGTACTGGTAATCTAGACGCCGAATCTGAGAGTTCACATTGAGCACGGGAGGTGCCACATTTTGATGGATTTTCTGCCGCTTTTTCGAATCCCTATCATCTTTGAGCTTGTCGCAAAGCTTGCGAAGAAGCACATCTAGCGCTTTTTTATTCTCGGTGTTAGTCATCTTGTATCGCTTGACAATAAGCCACTTTATTTTCTGAGCTATATAAATTCTACAATTTCATTTTTTAATCGGGCTTCTTTTTTAGTGACCCTTCGAAGAGTGGAACCTTCATTTAATATATAGAAACTCCATTTGTCACAAGCCTCTATTATGGTTATACGGTTCCCCGTACGCTTTGAAATTGTTTCCCCGGTCACCCATTTGCTTTCACGAATGGTGCGTTGTAATCTCGGAGGTGACATAATCTTTACTTCATTACAATGAATTAATTTTAATTAATTAAAGTTACAAAGATTACTCAATTACCAAAGTACAATGGTTCGCGATATCGAAGGCTACCAGCGGGAAATCGCAGATGCCGTTGAAAAAAATCAAAAGATATATGAAGAAATTATAATAAATTTAAACAAACTCATTTCAAATACCCGACAAAATGAAGATCTAAAGACCGCTTTCAACCGAAGGTACACCAAACTTGGTCAGGAGAAACGAGTTTTTTTGAAAAAGTCCTTCCTGGTGCGAACTATGAAAATAATGCTTGCCGAGGGGAGACTCGTTCCTCACGACAGGCTTGCAATACTCCTACAGAGGAAGTCTAGACAAATAAGTGGAATTACCAACGTTACGTTGATGACGTCTCCCTACCCAGATGGTCAGAAGTTTTCTTGCAAACACAACTGCTACTATTGTCCAAACGAACCTGGCCAACCCAGGTCGTATCTCTCTAAAGAGCCGGCAGTGGCACGGGCAAACAGGCACGATTTTGAGGCTATAGGCCAGTGTTCGTCAAGACTGACAACCCTCGAAACGATAGGGTACGATCTCGACAAGGTTGAACTGATTATATCTGGCGGAACATTCACGGAATATCCAGTGCCTTATTTGGAGAATTTCATCAGAGATGCGGTATATGCCTGTAATACTTACTACGACGGGAGAGAGAAGAAAATGGATATTCTCTCCGAGATAGAACAGAATCGCACCGCCATTGTCAGAATTATCGGGATTACTATTGAAACAAGACCCGACGCAATTGATACGAAGTGGATGCGTCTCCTGAGAAGATGGGGTGTGACTCGCGTACAACTAGGTGTTCAACATCTCGATCCAACCATCCTGAAGACTATTAACCGAGGACACGGGGTACAGGAGGTAGTAAATGCGTTCCGACTTCTCAAGAACGCGTGTTTCAAGATCGATATACATCTCATGCCAGATCTTCCAGGCTCTGATCCCACTGGTGACATGAAGATGTTCGACAGGGTCTACAGCGAACCCGAGTTTGCAGTAGATCAGATCAAAATCTATCCATGCCAGACGACACCGTGGTCAGTCATCAAAGGATGGCATGAATCTGGGAAGTACATCCCATATTCCGAGAGCCTAGGCCAAGAGGTCCTAGAAAATGTTGTAAGGTACGCAATGGAGACATGTCCTCCGTGGATCAGACTACCTAGGGTGGTCCGAGACATTCCTCTGACTTACATTTCTGCTGGTTGTCAGAGACCAGACCTACGCGACAAAATCAATAAGACGATGAATGAGAGCGCCGATATTCGTTTTAGGGAGGCTGGTAGACACTTAGGTTATCGCCACGAAGACGCAGAACTTGTGATCAGACAGTACTTTGGAAACGGCGGGACAGAATACTTTATTTCGTACGAATCACGGGACAGAAAGGTCATCTTTGGTCTTCTACGTTTGAGAGTAACCGAGGACGTTACAGTCTTTCCCTGTCTGCAAAACAAAGGTCTTGTTCGGGAATTGCACGTCTATGGACAAGTTGTTTCATCCAAGAATTACAGTAATCGTGTTCAGCATTCCGGAATAGGTACCAGACTTCTTCGGAGAGCAGAATGGATAGCTTGGCAGAACTGCTGCGAAGGTACCGCAGTTATAAGTGGAATGGGGGTAACCGATTACTATTGTAAGAAAGGTTACCGAAATTCGGGACAGAACGATGGTTCTTATTTTGTGAAGGATTTCAAACACCTGTGGGTACCGCCTATCCGACGACATCTCGTAGACTCTCCTATGGGGGTGATATTGGGTTGCTTGTACATAGGTGCTTTTTTTCACTCTCTAGCTTTATATATGCTCGTTATTGTAGGTTGCGGAGGTACACTATTGGTTTCTGTGTGTCTCACCGCGAAGCACTGGTTTGATTGGGGACCTGTATTACGAGCAGGACTCCCGTCACCTACATTTGGTCGGCTGTGAAATGCTTTCAGAAGACCTGATAACGGAGTTCATCCTTCATAAAATCACGGATCATGCTTCGGTCCTGCACTCCTTTCCTGACATTTGTTTTCCCCCGTGTACCTTTCCATTTAACTTGGTCCCCGACCTCTTGGTATGTGTACGGATAATCAAATCGGGACCTAAGAACTGGCATCATTAAGCGGCTATACTCGGGTTGCCAATCCCCTCCCGTATGCCTGAATAGTTCGACAACCGTAAAAGAATCATTCATCGATACTGCCAAATTTACAGTGTCTTGGTCAACTTCTGCGCCATACGCTAAGAGCTCTTTAATGATTCGGAATCTCATTGTATCGATGAGACTACGAACACTGACTGGCTTACCGACTTCGGGTTGATCTAGATCCTGAGAGGCGTTCTGAATTTGAACAATAGGACCGCCGAAATCATCCTTTCTTTCGTCATAGTATGAATGCACGAAATCACTTCGGAATTTGTTACCTATCACTTGTGTGAGAATATTGACGCGATGCGTGAGAAGAGGGCAGGGTTTCCCCCATGATGCGGATGATCCTACGAGTTGCCCGGCAGAGAAGCGATGGGCGGGGGCGTTTATATTAAAATGTCCCGCTCTGAGTATTTTTTTCACTTGTGTCAGCGCTTTTACGGGGTCTGTGGTCAGAAGAGCTATTGAGTCGTGTAGAAGCTTATTTTGATTTTTGGGTGAAAGCTTATTTTTGGGTGAAGTTGTTTTCTTTTTCAGTTTGACTGAAAGAACTTTCTTTAGTTTTGTTATCTGTTGTCTGAGTTTAGTCACATTGGTTCGCATGATCTTTTTGGCGAAAGCGGGCGGTTTCGTAGAGTTTAACTGCTTCATCATCTTATTTATCTTTACCTCTCTGGATGTGATCTTGGCTTTCAAAGCACTAATAGAACCTGAAGTGCTTGTTCCAAAGCGTGCGATACTCATATTTATAATTAATATGAGCAAATATATTAATTCACGTAATTAGAAATCACAACCTCTCAACTCATGCTTTGGTCTTTACATACTTTTTATCCCACCCTGGTGGGTGGGGTTGGTTGGTTTTTTATTGTTTTTGTTGGTTTTAAATTTATTCGGTGGCCTTCTTGTACTCCTTCATCTCTTCCTGGTAAGTATTCTTAGCTTCAGCGGCCATCTCGGTCCAGGTGGTGCGGTCATCCTCCTCAGAAAGTCTTCCCTCCACATCCGACCAAGCTCCTTCATATCGGTCTTGGGCTCCAACTTCTTCATCTCGCGCACAAAGAAGTTATAGGCATTCGGGGCACGCTTAGGAGCATCAGGGTCCTTCGCCTTCTTGACCTTCACCTTCTTCGTTGTCTGAACAGTCAGCGTCGAAACCAAGTGCTCCAGGATCTTGATCCTCGTCTCCAACTCTTTGATCTTGGCGTCAGACATCGTAAGTGTAGTATAGAATGTAGGGGGATGGAACAGTTTGTTCTTGTATTGTGTGTATTCGTGGCCACTACTACCTCCTGTAAATCCTAAGCCCTATTAATCTAGCAATAAGTGGCAGCCCCGTCACCGCAAAACTGCTCAATCATTAGACCTTAGAATCTGTAGGATGAATAGTTGAAGATAGACGCATTAGACATTAAAACTGCTGAATCATTAGGGCTTAGAAACTGTAGAACGAAATAGTGGCCATCAAAATGGAGACAACAAAAACCGACTGTATCGATTGCGGAGCCGTTTCGACCAGCAAGTGTGAGACCTTCGAATGCGACCACTGCTACGCCCCTGTGTGTAAGGACTGTCTCAAGAATGCGACCAGGGACGCCGGCTACCAGAGTGTTCCTCTCATCTTCTGCGATGATTGTGCCGTAAACAGTCACTTTGGACCGGACGGTTGCAAGGAAGGCGGATGCACCTCCTGCTGGCCAGGGGACGGAGATTCCGCGTGCGAGGACTGCGGCGGCTGCTCTAACTGCCCCGGCATGTTCGTCTGGTAAGTAAAAAAAAACATTAAAATCAATAAAAACCCACCCATCCGGGTGTATAAAAAGTACGTCGAAGCCCGAGTAACTAAGCCCTATTAATCTAACAATAACTAGCAGCCCTGTCACCGCAAAACTGCTCGATCATTAGACCTTAGAATCTGTAGGATGAATAGTTGAAGATAGACGCATCCGCTTCCAGGAACCATTATAATGGCTCCAGGGTAAGGGTGTGAGCTATGGGCTGCTCATGGCAATGGGCGAACAAGCAAGTGTGGAGTTGGAGATAGCTTTACATGAAGGTCTGCGGGGACGCCCGCGTTGGCGAGCCAACCAACCTAAGAGTGCACTAGCCCCACTCTGTACAATGTATCACCATTCAGAAATGGATCGGAGTGATTTAATGAACGCTACTGCGCATTGTATGACCTTTCAATCAATATCCCACCTTATTACCCCCTTCCTATATACTTATAATAGGAAGGGGGAAGGTGCCCCGCGAGTGAGTGGAGTTACTTTTTCTTGGGTTTAGCCTTGTGTTTAGCCTTGGGTTTAGCCTTTGGTTTAGCCTTGGGTTTAGCCTTTGGTTTAGCCTTGGGTTTAGCCTTTGGTTTGCGTGACGCCTTACCAAAATTACCAAGTACTTCTAATTCGGCTATTGGGATTCCCTCATACGTCGTCACACCACGATCAGTGTCGAGTCTGGAGTAGGCCCTCGCAATAGAATCGGGTATGGTCCCACTAGCTTCGCGTGCGGTTTGAGGAGGGCTCAATTGATGAGCGGCGTACGCATACACATCCCCAAACGGCTGGGCGAGCTCCGGCCGTTCAGAATCACGCATAATCCGAGCCTCCCGTCGATCATCGGCGGTGACGAACTTGATGTACTGCTTGACGAACTCGTTGCTCTTCTACGTGCGTCCCTACCGGCCCAAGGGGGCTGAAAAGTTCCCCTGTCATAATTATCGGAGATAATCTTCACGAAGACGTCTAAACCCATTTCCGCCCCTAGCGTAGTCAGCCCATCGTTTGGTGTCGGACTTAGACATTTGTTATCTGTGGGTAATATTTTATTTAAAAATAAAATATATATTTAAATAAAGAGCATGCCAGTCAACGTCTTATTTGGAAAGCCAGGAGAACCAGCAAAGTTTTACTACAGGGGGGAACGGATCAGTGTCGACGCTGCGTTCGAGATGTACCGGAAAAAGGCCCGCTTCGTGGTCGGGGGCAAAACGCTCAACCTCAGCCGGTTCGGCGCAAGGGAACCGACCATCATAGAACGCAAGGATATCCACGAGGCAGCCAGACAGGGGGGACCAAAACTTGTGGCCAAGCTTGCTGACTCTGGCGTTGATATCAATGGGTTAGATGCAGACGGAATGACTCCCGTGTGGCTTGCCGCGATGAAGGGCCACCACAGGGTCGTGGGCGTTCTGGCAGATAGGGGGGCAAACCTCGACGTGCTTGTCGATAACTTTGAGAGACTCAGCCCCCTGATGATAGCCGCGACGAATGGCCACCACAAGGCCGTGAGCGTTCTGGTAGCCAAGGGGGCCAACATCGACCTTCAGAGCGACCTACCAGTCGGGTATGTAGGCGGGCATGTAGTAGGACTACTAGGACAGACCGCCCTGATGGTGGCCGCGCAATCCGGGCATCTCGGGGTTGTACGCTTGCTGATCGAAAGGGGTGCAAACCTCGACCTCGTTGACTGGGACGGTAACAGCGCCCTGATGGTGGCTGCGCAATCCTCCGATCTCGAGGTTGTATGTGTGCTGGTCGAAATGGGTGCAAACCTCGAGCTCATTGACGAACAGGGTCAGACAGCCCTGATGTTGGCCACCGACCAAGCCCAAGCCCAAGAACTTGAAACCGTGCGTCTGTTGATCGCCAAGGGAGCGAACATCGACCACACGGACAGGTGGGGGTGGACCCCCGTGTTCGTGGCCGCGCAGAACGACAACCCTGAGATGGTGCGTCTGCTGATCGCCAGCGGAGCAAACCTCGACCTCGCTGGCGAGGATGGCACCCCCCTGGATGTTGCTATCGCGAGCCGTCACCAAGGTGTGATCGATGTAATCGATGCGTTCGAAAGGCACCGAATCGCTCGTATCAAACGTTCTGTCAGATCATTGACACGTCAGGACCCTAGTAAGGTGAAGGTGCCCAAAGAGATGGATGGACTGATCGGGAGTTTTCTATTGTAGTCCTAGGTAGTAATCTCTCTCCCCCCCCGAGTTTTCTATTCTTGTAATATATACCCGGCGGAGTGCTGGCGGGCTTGGTGGCCGAGGTATTCTCGGTGGGGTTCCTGTGCCAGGCCGTGCGACACCGCGAATACTTCACCTGAGTGGGACCGCGTGCGTTCGGAGTGCCCGTGATACACTTGGGAGAACGATGGAGTACTGGCGGAGTGCTGGCGGGCTTGGTGGCCGAGGTATTCTCGGTGGGGTTCCT
>Ga0209711_10001480_pt1 | contig 22741 bp, 22 predicted proteins | sample ArcticOcean_MG_C_7_FD_187441 | JGI IMG/M metagenome (GOLD analysis project Ga0209711, IMG submission 187441) | Marine microbial communities from western Arctic Ocean - ArcticOcean_MG_CB11_88 (SPAdes) (version 2) | ecosystem: Environmental > Aquatic > Marine > Oceanic | place: Arctic Ocean...
CGTAGTCATTGAGAATGGTTTCGATGCAATTTTCAATTTCGTCAAAATTTTCGAATACCATTCCACATTGATATTTATGAAACATTTCTCGGTAGCCTGGTAAATCTAGGGCAACTACGGGAACGCCGCATTTAAGGTATTGTCCAAGCTTGCCGGATGCCTTGTGCGCATTTTCTCTCCCCCCCCCATACCTTTTGTCGTAGGCAATAAGGCCAATGTGGGCAGAAGCAAATACTTCATCCATATGTTCGAAACTAACCGGATTCAGCGAAAGCAAAGCTTTACCACCGCTTAGTTCAGAAACATAACTTATAAATGTTTCTTCGGGTGTTCTCTTTTCTCTCTCGTGAAGAACAAGTTTGAATTCCGGTTTCCATGCTTTGGACGCTTTAGCAATTTTGTCTACGCACATTGCATCGTGTATCCAACCTGCGTGAAGAATTACTTTATCCGTAGACGATAAGGAAAACAGGTTTTGAAAGAAACCATTTTTTTTAGATGCCGAATCGAATGAGGATTGATCATCACCAATGGGACTATGAGGAATAAAAAAAATTTGTGAGTGAAGAAATCGGTAGTTTAATTTTTGCTCGAGAGTATTTAAACGCGTTTTCTCTTGAATAACCACAATATCTACCAATCTGGCACAAATTGAAAAAAGCCCTTCGTGAAGCCTCTTAAACAAAAGTGTACTTTTTCCAGTATCAATCTCCAAAGACCAAAAGACTAATCTTGGCTTTTGGGGGCTAAGCAATCTAACAACTGATGCTGCGATTAAACCAGATTCATCAATCGCAATCAAAACACTGGGTTTAATTACCCATGCCTTACGAATACTAAAGAAGTAATACCTGCTTTTATCACAAACCCAATTTATCTGTTTTTGCCAATGATCGATATTTTCAATCAATAAATTGCGAATTAAGCGATAGTGAACTTTTAAAGATTCAGGAAAGAACTTTTTCCATAAACTAGTTTTTTTTGCATTATGATTCCAAGAAGGAGTAGTTTGTTTATCAAAATTAAACTGATTTCGATCGTACTCTGAGTGTTGCAGTATTTTATGAAAAACAGCATTTTCTGGAAATGGCGGAGGTGCTGGAAAATTTGATTTTCTTTCCGTACTAATTATGTGCGTATGGGAGCTAGAACGGCAGAGAAGATTGATTGTGTTGATTAAACTTGGATAAACTCCAAGAAACTCCTCTTCAAAAAAAATGGTAGGCTTCAGTATTTTAATTCCACAAATTATTGAGGTGAAAGACAAGATGATCTACTTGCTTTTCTGTTGTGTGTTCGGAAAAAGTTTTCTTTTGACCAGCCTCCGCTATTTCTTGAGCGATATTTGGATTTGCTAAAAGGTAATTAGCCTTATCAATTGCTTCATGCGGACTGTTGTATGTGATCACTTCTACATCCGGTTCAAAGAGTGATTTAATATTAGACTTATGATCTGTAAGCAAGCAACATCCTAGCCCTGTTGCTTCGAAGAGGCGCATGTTACACGCGAAATCCCCCGTGTGTTTGTTATGATAGTTAAATGCAATTCGATAACTTGCGAGTTTTTTTAGCATTTCATTTCCATATAAGGGATGTTTAACGGAATTAGAGAATTTTTTTTCAATTTGCCATGGGCTAGGGGGTAAATTTCCTTTATCAGACCAATATTGAAATCTATTTAGTGGTAATATTCTTCGTGCAACATTTGAGAACTTTTGCCTTGATTCAATACAATAGTATTTGGCTCTAACCAGTAGATTGGGTTTTTCGATATCACCGTGGATATCTAGAATTTTGGTTTTAGATGAAATTTCATGGAGTAATTTTGTTCTTTGATCAAAGTCATTATCAACAGCTAAATTACCGAAGAATCCTAACCTGTTTATTTGTTTTTCAGGTAAGCCTATTCTATCAAGAATAATTGGATCAAATGAATGCTGTAAATGATCCGAACTTATATTATTTTTCCTTAGAGAACTAACGAGATGCTTTGAATTTGAGAGTGTGAGGTCGAAAAATCTGAAGATCTCTTCATCTCCACAGTTAGCCCCATACCATGCGATTAGTTTTGGTTTTTTTGATAATAAACTGATTAATTCTGGTAGGAAACCACTCTGAATATAAACATGGGGTGAAGAGCAGTATAAAACATCCGGGTTAAATTTTTTTATTTTTTCTAACCCGATTTCCCATACACAATTTTTATGTGAAAAACTAAAACGATTTTCTTTTGCCCACTCCATTTCAACAAAATTTAAGTTATGATGAAATTGTAAAACTTCACAGCCCTTACTTCTTAAATAGTCATTCCACTTTACATAAGATGACAATGCATGCCAGCGAATGAATTCCATTTGTTCGTCGGATGTTTTAAATTTCAGGTCTGGGTTATCACGATAAATTTTTTCAGCATGTTTGGGGTAGATTGAGCTCAGAAAGGCAATTCGCATAAAGAAATAATTTAGAATATTTTAAGGGGAATAAAGCCGGGTATTATTAATATTTTATCATGTCATTAAACGCAAAATTACAAGAATTGTAGGATCGAATATGAATCATAATTCAGCAAGTGAGGTTACCTGATTAATCGCGTTTTGAGTTGTTTGATCATCGTAACTAATAAATGGTTTCGGATCTTTGGTTATTGTAATGTCACTGTGAATTATCTTCGTAAGATCTAATTTATTTTTTGCACAGAGGAAATAACCGTCTTTGATCTTTTGTGAAAAAAGAGATTCCCCAATCTCACTAACGACAATAGGTATATTTCCAAAAACTTGAGATTCGTAAATGACACTAGACCATTCCGAAATCAAAAATGTAGTTATTTCTAATAAGTCATAAAGCGAATATTCAATAATATCTCCAATGAATACCTTAGATTTACCAACTTTCCTTTCAAAAACATTTATGATTTCTTGAGTTTGGTAAAGTTGATTTGGGTGAATTCTTATTAACCAAGTGAAATCATTGGAATTTTCCCTAATTGTATTGAAAACAAATTCTGGAATTATTGCCTCAACATTGTTTTTTGGTTGAGTTGCAATCGTGATAACTCGATTTTTAATAATATAATTTTGATTCTTCAAAATTGTATTATTCCTCGATTCATTTTTAAACTTTGCTATCCATTGGTTTCCTCCTACAAATGGTAATGGGAATTTGCAAATGCCAGATCTTTTGGACAGTAAATTAAGTTTTGCTTGTTCGCCCCACATCCATGAAAATTTTGGAAGAAGGCTGTATCCTTCAGTAGGAATATTTGTCCAACGACAATAAAGTGAGTTGTATATTCCTTGTTGGCCATGTTGAATTTCAATTGTAGGAATATTTAACTCATTGCATGCAAGAATAACTGCAAAAGTATTCTCATCGTGATAACAGACTATGAAAACTGCATTTGGAGAAATTTTTTTTAAAATTTCTTTAAAGATTCTACTTGTATGTAAAACTTTATTAATTTTATCAGTTATATATGAATAAGAAATCTTTTTGTTTGAGAGGGTAAACAAAACTTTGTTAATTTCCTTTAAAATTTTTTTTGATTTATAATCTAAACTGACTTTATTATCACTCGGACTTTGTGTAATCCATTCTGGAAAGAAAATAGTTTTAACTTTTCTCTTTATCTTTGGTCCAATCTCCAATTTTCTGCATTTAAATTGTTCATTGAATAACTCAAAGTAAGGATCTGTATGTCTGCTGTAGGGTAAACCATCAACTTTATCTGAATGATCAATATTTCTACTCCAAAAAAGAAAGTCAGTCTTATCTTCGAAATTTTGTTTATGGACTTCTTTAATAGCGATCTTTTGATGAAATATTTTTGACTTAAATCGACTAAGCCAAGTTCCATCTTTTTTTTCAGGGGTTGAAGGTTTTTGATTTTGATCATCAAATAGTAACGAACCATAAATGTAACCTCTGATGATAGGCCATAAATGAATTTTTCTATATTTGATTTCATTGACTGGGACAGTTTTTTCAAAACTTACTATAAAGTCCGATATTTCTTTAATTTTCAATGAGACTATAAAAACATTAAGTTTTTTGAAGCATGTGCATTTTCAGATCTTCTGTTCCATGAACCAATTGGGGGACCAACATATAGGATTTTACAATTACGCAAATTTTTAACTAAAGGTTTCGGGGAACTGGAAAACCCTGCTTTTTCTATGTCGATGTTGTCGAATACATTATTATTCACCACCCTTAATGTAGTCTTTGAACCTACATCTATTTCATGACCTTTTGTTGGTGCCCAATTGGGGTAATTTAGAGTAAATCCGGAATTACAGATTTTGAAAATTCGTATATGTTATCACCCCGAAATAGAAATCCTGAACAATCAGCATTCTCAGCGGCATCAACATCGGTTTGCTTATCTCCGATCATCAATATGTTAGAAGTTTTAATATTCCATCGTTTAGATAGTTGGAGGATTAATTTAGGACTAGGTTTACGACAAGAACAGATTTTGGGGTGATTAGGGGGGTAAGGATAATGTGGGCAAAATGCAAAGTCATCTATCCATGCAGAGCTTTTTGACAGTTCAAATTTTAATTTCCAATGAAAGCGATGCATTTGTGCCTCATTGTAGTAACCTTTGGCGATTCCCCCTTGATTAGTAACAACAAAAACCAAGAAACCCAATTCATTTAGAGCACGGACAACTTGAGGAGCACCAGGTATAAACTTGAAATCCTGAAACCGGAATGTCCATTTAACATCTTGAGTGAGTGTATCATCACGATCGAAAATTACTGCTCTTAAAGGAGTTTCAATGTTGTTTTGATTAATAATAACTAGAATAAGTCAACTTTTTCTCGTAAAGCAAGTGCTGCCATTTCGAAATCACTTTCGTCATCAATATCTATAGAAAACTTCCTTTCCATTAAGTAGTATCTACATCCGTAGTAAATTGATGGATGAGCTTCACGCAATAGAGATATGGGAAGGCAATTGATACTCCCATTAGTGTGCAAATATTTATTTTGATTTTGACTCTGAGTATGTCCTGAGTGCATAGGAGAATCCTTAGAAAGTGATTCCCAATTTCCGCCCTCTAATGGTACAAATGCGAACGAAACATGAAAGTCATATTCACAAGCAGCAAATACTCCAGATTCATATTTATTGGCAATACTGATTGCTTCATCGATGTGCCTTGATTGACGCAATGGGCAAGAGGGGAGCAATTGGACTACTAAATCATTATTTTCAAAATTGAATTTATCTAAGAAGTCACCTTTTAAGTAGTCAAAAATTTTGCTTTTGTTACCAGCATGTGAGCTATCTCTTACATCAATTAGTAGTTCTTTTTTATAATCTGCAACAAGAGCCTTGGCTATTTCGATATATTCAAAGGAATCCGAACTGAAAATAACTTTTTCTATAAAAGAACTTTCCATTGCAGCTTTAAGAGTCCAACCTATCAACGGGATACCCGCCAAATCTCGAATGTTTTTATCTTTTAACCTAGAAGAACCACTTCTAGCTGGCACAAAAGCGTAGATCATTAACTAAAAGTCTCGTTTAACTTTAAAATCATTGTACCAATCTATTACATCTTGGAATTCATTATTTGACAGAGCTTGCAGTGGAAGCCTTTCAATGCGTTTCATGAACCCTGCGGCCTCTAGTGCTGCTTTATTGCATCTGTGCCATCCATATTTTTTTACTAGTCCGTCCCAAAAAGAATTGTCGTATTTATCAAGCCATGAATTGAGTTGTTCGTCAGTTCCACTTTGCATGAGATTCCAAAAATCAAAACCATACTTTGGTTCGATCATTGATATGCTATTTAAATAGGCTTTCACCCCATGTTCTCTAAGTTTGGCAAAATAACTTTTCCTTCCTGCAAATATTAAGCGGAAGCGAGGTTCAAGATTGAGTGTTTCGATTGCATAATCTACATTTTTGGTATCCTCTTTGATTGCAATAATATCGTCAATTTCACTTAGCATATTGAAAAGATCAATTGGCCATCTCATGTTTTTGGAGTCGTAACCGGAAAGAAAAGGCATCTCATGTATTAGGAGTGGCATATTAACAGAATCAGATATGCTCGCATAGTGGTTGAAAATTTGTTTGTTAGAGAACCATTTTTCCCGAACAATTGATGCAAAAATATCAGCACCTGTTTCTTTCGCTGCGGCACCCATTTCTACAGACAGTTCGGTCGGACCGTGGATGCAGTCAGAGACGATAGCAATAGTGCCTTTATGCTTTTTTATCATTTTGGAGGATCTGGTATTCAATTCCAAAATTTCGGATTCCCTTAATTGTGAATATCGAGAATTGTAAGGCATCACATAAAATATTTTAGCACCTTTAGATGCCATCCAGTCGATATGCTTCTCAATAGAATTATAATCAACTTTGAGATTTTCATCAAAGGCGGTGTATACAGTGAAAATAGGACCAACTATTTGTTCTTTTAATTTCTCAAATTTCACAATAAATCTATGTAGCTCTTTCGTTTATCTGTTTGGTTTATTTTATCGTCTGCGTAAAACGAATCCCCTGGCAAACTTTCTGTCGACAGTTCCTCAATGACAGCTCCGTTTTTTGAAAAATATTCATGTGTTGTTCCAGGGGGGATTGAAACAAGCTCGCCAAACTTGTAAATATGGGTCTCTCCATTTAAATTAAGCTCTACCTCACCATACAAAATGAAAAATGATTCATGTTTGACTTTATGAAATTGTTCTGGATGCCTTTGACTTGGAAGTAAAAAGAGTAGTTTTTTACAGTAATGCATATTAAGAATTGTAATCATACACATCCCGAATTCATCAAATTTATCGAGACCATAGTGATGGGAGACTTCTAATCTAGCGTTTGGCGGCGTTACAACACCACTTTTCGCTATCAACTCTCTGATTTTATTTCTGATCTTTAAGATTTTAATCCGTGAGTTTTGAACATTAACGGATTCATCTGTGATGGGTTCATCTTTTTCAATCACCCTAGTCGTCTTGAACTCAGAAAACTTTGAAAAGTCATTTGCAGTTAAACAACCAGAGTTAGTCGGTATTGCAAAGTATAAGTTATTATTAGAAAGGATTTCTCCTGCCTTTATTTTTTTCTTTGCAAAAATTGCCCGTCTCAGCGGAACGAGTGAATTTTGTTCATTGAAAAGATTGCTATCTCTTGAGCTTTTGGAACCTAAAATCTGATATGCATATGACAGACTTTCTAGCCATGATTTACATTGGAGCAAATCGAGAGAGTAATCATTCTTGGTGTATTTTTCAGTGGGTATGGCAACATGTTTTTCAAAAATATGAGCGCCTGCACCAACAGCAACGGCAACAGCGACAGTTTCATCTGGGTGTTCATGCGAACTGAAACCAATTGTGCGATTAGGGTAGCGCGTAGATAATTCTTTAATCATTGAAACATTTAAATTACAGGCCTCGGTAGGGTACATTCCAACGCAGAATAGAAGTGCTAAATCAGTTTCTCTGTGATTGAAAAATGCGTTAGCATTAGAAATATCATCGTCTGTATTACCTCCCAGAGAAGCAATCACAGGTAGATTTTGGTATAGAGCAATCTCCTCTAGTAGAGGCCAATCTGTTAGTGAGCAACTTGCAATTTTTAAGAAGTCATATCCATCATCAACAACATTTTTTACCGAAGCATTATCAAAAGGAGTACATACAGAAAGCATACCGCACTCTTTAACTTTATTCAGAAGTTCTAATCTTTGTTCATGTGATAAATTCGTTTCTTCAAATCTTTGTATATACTTAAGGTCGTTACCTCTATGTGCCGGATGGATGAATGAAGCAAGATCCCTATATTGGAATTTAAAAGCGAAAGAAAATTCGCTTGAGTAATTTGACTGAAGTTTCGAGTACTCATCAATAATTCTAAGTCCATGAGCAATATCACCTTGATGATTGTTTGCCATTTCGAAAATAACTAAAGGTTTATTTTGGGTATGTTTTTTTATAAAACTCATAGTAGATTAAACAATTAACTTTTTTTAAGATGTCTGTCAAAAAACATCTGTATCGAAAATAATGAGCGTACCTGCCTTTCCTTCAACAGGAATTTGGTTTGCAATCATATCTTTTGGGATATCTCTAGTTGATTCAATGTTTGGAATAATTGACTGCTGTCGGTTAGTTTCTTGAGTAAATTTTTCCCATTTGTCGCATTTGAAACTTGGCACAATCTGCACCGGCCTCGACAGATCGGTCAATAAGCCTTTTGGCCTCTTCAATGCAACCGTTATGGTTATTGCCAATTTCTGAGATAATAAAGCAAGGCGAGTTAAGACCGATTATTTTTTCACCTATTTTTAATCCCTCGTTCGGAAAACTTTTTTGTGCAATTCCAATAATTTTCTTTTTTGAGTTAAGGATGGGAACAAAACGAAAGTCTTTAAGGAGCTCTTTTATTTGATCTTTAGGGGCATTAACTGAAGCGTACTTGAAATTCTTGTTAGATATTTGAGCTACACTAACATCTAAATCTGGTTTGGGATTGCTTATTAGCCATCGAAGAATGTCTCCATTTGTAATTGATGCAACACATTCATTTATTGAATTAATCACGAATCTAATTCTTCCTTTTACTGCATCAATTTTTTTAAGCGTCTCGAGTATGGATGCCTCATGATCAATTATATAATTTTCGATATTGTAATCAATATACATTAAACTTTTTTAAATAAATTAATTCTCCTAAGAAAGTTTACAATCCTGCATGTAAATGTTAGTTCAGAATTGTTGTTGATCAAAAAGTCTAATTTTCTTGAATGTCCACGCATCACAAACCGTTCCCCTTTAGAAACCTTGCCGGCTCTGTGAAAGACATCGGTATCGAAAATAATTAGGGTGCCTGCAGTTCCTTCGATAGGAATTTGTTGAGAAATATATTCATCAGGAATTTCCCTAGTTTTGGCAATATCGGGAGTAATAAAGTTACTTCGATTTTTCTTTTCCTTCTCACTAGTAATTTGGTGACTTCCAGGAACACAGTAAAATGATCCATTCTCTGTTGTAGTATCCGTAAGGTAAATAAAAAATTTAAGAGTCGGTATTTTATCATGATGAAGATCCTGTGCAACATGGACAGAGTTAGGTACATCATGGACCAGAAAAATTTCGTGATTTAGGAGAGATTTTTCCCCTAAGAATAAATTACAAATATTTTTCATCCAGTCAGAACCAAACACTTCTGCAGTATTCGTAAACCTTTGGCTATTTATAAGGGACCGATTAACTCTGCAGCATCTACCACTAGAGTAATCTGTATTTTCGGCCCACTCTTCACCACTGTTGTAAATATTCTCAAAATCTTTTAACAATTGAGATGTTTGTTTGTTGTTTATGAAGTTTTCAACTCTTAAAACTCCGTATTTTTGGAGATGAGCGAGAATTTCATCATTAGTTGAATTTTTTTGTAATGAGATCTCTTTAATGCTTATCATTTTAATCTTGTGTAAGCGGGAATTGAGAATGGACCAGCATCTTTTCTGTATTCTAATCCATATTTCCTACAAAATTCTGTTAGTGCTTTCGTTTCGCCTCCTTGCATTTTTTCATCTTTGCAAATAACCCCTCCAGGTGCCATGAAGGGTTTAAACGTTTCCATCGCTTCAAGTGCAGGTTCATAAGCATTACAATCTATGTAAAGCATTGCAGCCTGAAAATGACCGATTTGGAATCTTTCCCCTTTAACTTCTTTGAGGAATTTTGGTGCAGTTTCCCTTATATCTCCCTTTACCAAAGAGCAAATATCTGCAAGTCCAGTTTTCGCTAATCTATTAGAAACAAAATTGAGGGAAGTTTCCTTAAAAGCGTCAGCAGACAGATGCGGATTATTCTTAAGATCCTTGGATTCATAACCTTCAAATGTATCAAATCCAAAATACTTGCGAACACTTAAATCCCCATTCATTTTGATTAAATGACCAAATAAAATACTATTTCTTCCTCTAGCCACTCCTATCTCTACGATATGACCAGGAGTGTTTTGAACTAATGAGTAAGCCCTATCAATCCAAAGAATGTACTTAAATTCTTCGGTATCAAGATATGTGTCTGACGGAAGAAATAAATTTGAATGACCTTGTCCCCAATTATGTTTAGGACTAATTTTTTTTAAGATATAGGATTCTATTTTATTGAGAATCATAAAGTATATTCACTTAAGAAAGTTTTTCACTACCAACACCCTAAACAAGTTTAGAATAAAATTTCCATTATATTAAGATTCATTACAGATATTCTTTGAAAAAACTTAGATCTTTTATAACAGACTCAATTCTACAAATATCTTTACTCTCAAAATGTTTTTTTCCCTGATTTATCGAATCGGAATAAAATTCTTTACATTCTTTTCCAGCAATTCTGATCGAGTTAGAGGAACTTACTCTATGCCCCTGACTTCTATAATTTTGATAATTGGCACCAATAAGAACTTGTGGAGTAATTTTTTTATAAGGTAGTGATAATTTTTCTGTGAGTCTTTTTACAACCGAATCCGTATCTAAAATTAAATCTTCGTATTTTATAATAATAAAGTTTTTATAGTGATTTTTTAAAACATTATAACTTTCATCATAATTCTTGGTGATTTCTAAAGCTCTTTCGATAGGCCATTCATGAGTTCTAATGTTCGAATAAATTCTATCAAAGGGGTTTCTTATTATAGTGATCCAAAAGTTTTGATTTGATCTTTCAAGCCAAATTCTCGAATAAAATATTTGTTGATTCCATCTAAAACCTAAGATTTTGGAGTTATATGAATTAGCTATACTTGTGTATAAATCATTTATTGACTCATGGGGGTGATCCAGTATTTCTATCCATTCATTTTTACTTTTTCCTCCGTTTGTCCTTTCTGAAAAAAGATTATGTTTAGATTTTTGTTTTAATTTGTCTATTGATAAATTAGTTTCTGCCTTGGGAGAAATAAGAGGCATTTCTCCATATTCAAAAGGCCAAAGGAGACTTTGATAATTTTTACAAGCAAACGGTTCAATAAATGAAGCATCTAGAGTTTCACATCCCTGTAAGGATCTTAATACAGCACTTAGTAGGGTAGTACCGCTTCTCGCTATTGAATCAATTACTAAAAACTTCATAAAAGTTGGTATTAAACTTTTACTTTTTCTTTAAAATATAAATTAAAGTTTTAAATATTTTTTTAAAAAACGGAAGGAAATTGTAAGGATTTGATTGTTTAGGAATTGAATAAGTACCGCAAATTTTATTAATCATAACAAAAATACTATAAGCATTTAATTCTTTCAAGATAGGTTCACCATTGCAAAAAAGCTCTTCCTTGTAGGTGGGATGGAATTCTCGTATATTCATTTGCCCAACGTAAGCTTGATAATAAATTTCTATTAACCTTTTTAATTCTTTTCGTCCCAGTTTATTATTGGGAGAGATTTGGTCAACAACTGCTTGAGTCATTTTATTAAAACACTCGAACCATTCTTTAGATTGAATCCATTGATACCAGTTACCTCTTTGCATAAGATCTTGACCTGCAGATTCCCCAGGATTGGATTGATGTAATGTCATACATGGCAATGCTCCACTCACTTTTCCTTTTCCGAGAGTTAATAGAGACATTAAATGGCATTGGAAGCGAAGGTCGGGAGGGGATATTTCTTGTATGACCTTGCTAGTTTCAATAATAACATTTCTACGATGCAGAGCAGTCCAAATATAACTATTTTTTCTGCCGGATAGGAACTGATATATTCTTGTTTCTGGGTTATTCTCTAATCTGTTAAAAGCAGGATATTGATTGGTTGGGTGGCTTAGCGTTCCCCAGACATTATTATGACTTGGGTGCGTTTGACTTACTGCTGTATCATAAATCGGACCGGCAGCAGCAACATATTCTGAATTTTCATTCAAGAAATCCGCACCTTCTATTATTGATTTCTCAATTAGAAAATCGTCGTTACAAGTAAAAATAACATATTGCGAATCAACATTTTCGATTGCTTTGGTCATTTTTCTGTAAAATGCATCTAGGTTAGTATCTTTACCATAATGCTTGTAACTAATATTTAGGGTATGTTCTTTGTTTTGAAAATTTAAAAAGATTTTTTTATTGGTATCTGTTATACTACCGTCTGCAATGTGGATTGGAATTTTGAAATTCAATTTATTATGTACATGTAACCATCTTTCAGTGAACTCAGCCCGATCTTTTAGTAAAAGTAAAATTACTGTATTATTCATACGATAAAGAATATATTAATGTTCATATAGTAATTTAGTTTATTATGCTGGATTCAGTTCAAAATTAATTAATTTACGATAATGTGAATTGGAAGTTTATTTCTTATTCCTTGGAGTTGTTGAAGAGTTTCTTGAATTCCTTTGATTAAATCACCTTCGAATTTAAAGCCTAATTCTTGAATTCTTTTTGAGACTACATGATATGATAATTGATTCATAATCTTTGAATTAACAAATTCAATATTAACATCTCTTATTTCTTTTGAAATTATATCTACAATGTCACGGACTGTGGCATTAGTTGTTACTGCATTATATGTCTCATTGTTGAAAAGATTTTTTTCTATGATGTAAAAAATCAATTTCGTCGCATCTGAAACATCTAAATATGGTCGATGTTGGTCATAAGCTGTTTCCCATACAGAAATCGGTTGCTTCAATGTAGCTTGCCAGCAAAATTTATTTACTGCGGTATGAAATCTCATGCCGATTGATGTTCCGAAGATTGTACCGAATCGCAATGTTACAAATCGTAATCCCTTTTCCGCGCTTAGTTGTTTTAAAAGCATCTCTGCCTTTAATTTTGAAGATGCATAGGGACTTTGGGGTTTTAACTGGTCGCAGGATTCATCAACTTTATCGTCTTGTGAACCATAAACACTCGTCGTCGAAATCATAATAAGGGGAACATTATTTTTCGTGCAGGCATGAGCTATATATTCGGTTCCCTCAAAATTTATTCGGTTAACCTCTTCTTCTCTATCAATACTCCTTTCTGCGTCTGTTATGGCTGCAAGATGGATGACTGCAACCGTATCTCTCAATATATTTGAGTAATCTATTTCAAATATATCACTGTGAATGAATGTGTAATGAATGCCTTTAGGTAATTGGTATAAAGATGAATATCTTTCAGTTATAAGGCTATCGATAAGAACAAATTGATGATTGTGTAGATGTTTTGGAATATCTCTAATTAATTTCGAACCAATGTGACCGAGAGCACCTGTTATTACTATCTTCACCTAATTAAAGTTAATAGGTTGAGGGATAAATAATTTGGAAAAAGATTTTTAAAATGTTTTTAATAACCTGTTTTAGCGATAAGCTTTCAGTAGAAATAATTAAATATCTTTAAGGTTGAGTCCCATCGACTTTTGTCTGTCTTTAAACTCATGACTTTCCACAATGCTGATGTGAAAAAAGTATCTTCCTGGATCGTATGTTGATTTTTTAGTACAGCTAGTTATCTTTCTTACACCGTGGGCTAGATTTGGACTAAATAAAGCCATGTCCCCTTTTGTTATTTTCGGATCTATTTTAACTTCATTTTTATTGCTGTCGACAACATAGAAGCCTCCATCTTTGTAGTTTCGGCCATATTCAGAAAAATAAATACCAGCATTAACAGTAGTGTATTTTATGGGGTCAATGTGTAGTGAAATTTCTCCAGATCCAGGGGGGTAATGAATAAGGTGAAGGCGTAGGACTGATCTGTCCTTGGGTGTATGGTTCAAAATCTGATTAGGTTTGTATCCATTAATTTGTATTAAACATTCGTAGATATCTTTTAATGATTCAAACACTCTAATATCATCATTATTCCAAGGAAAAAAATAATATGAGACATCTACAGCGTTGTAATGTGAAGAATTAGTTTCTTTATTACTAAATTTCTCTGCTGTTGAAGTATACTTAATATTCTTTATGCCTTCGATTACTCTAGGGTCACTGTTATCTGGATATGCTTTGTTGGTTATATCATAAAGCATTCTATCGATAAGTGTTTCTGACGTAATATTTTTTATAACATAGATATCTCCAGATTCTACATCACTTCGAAAAGAATCCATAATGTTATTAGAATTTCTTAAATTGAAAAACTCTGCGCTTGTTAGATATTTAAGCCTTCGAAATGGTGTCCATGCAATCATCGTTATCTTTTTAAAGCTTCAACATGAATCATGAGATTTCTGTCACCTTTCCATAGGTATCGCTCTAGTTTCGAAATTGAGAATTCTAGTTTGCTCATGATTTTTTTTATTTTATTTTCTGTGTAAGCATTCTTGTGAAATTGACCATCACTATTCTGAGGTCCAAAAATACTTGCCATTAAATATCCCCACCTATTTTCGAAACCGTATGAATAGGTGCCGAACCAATGACATTCGGAAATTGCTTGCTCATCATCTCTATAGAAATCTTGCCAATCATCAGATGCATCTAACCAGTCGGTTATTGTTTTCTCAAAATCTGGTACAGAAAACACTAAAAGGCCATTTGGTTTTAAAACGCGTCTTGCCTCGTAAAAAAATAATTTTTCTTCTTTGAAGGATAAGTGCTCCAATAATGAATCACATCTTATTTCATCTACTTTTTCATCATCATAAGGAAGATTGAAAATATCATATTGGTAAACAGGGATATTTTCTTTAATATCCACATTAGGATATCTGTTAATTAATTCGTCAACAGTACTTAGATCTATATTAACATAGTCTTCTAATATTCTAGAAGCACAACCAATATTTAATTTAAGTTTATTCATAATTTTACAATAAATGGTTACAAAGATATTTCTTTACACTCCATTTAGGATTGATTGCTAACATGTTAAATATGTTAGGAGATTGAACTTTGTCAGCATACATCTCAATTCTGCTAAGTTCATCATTATTATTGATTAATTTAACATCTCTACCTTTAGACTCAAGGTTTTGTATCAAGATTTGAGCAATTTCTTCGTAATTACAAAGTTGTAATTCAGATGCATAGCATAAACTGGGAAGCTTGAATTCCGGGAAATTATGAAACGCAAAAAGGCATCTAACGAGGTCTTCCACATGAACAAAAGATCGTAACAAATTTGAATTTTTATATAGAGTAATTGAACCATTTTTAGCTGTATTATGGATTTTATTTATTGAAGAGTTAAATATTTTTTTTGAATTTACTGGAACACCGTAAACATTACCTATTCTCACGACTATGGTATTTGCTTCAAAGTATTCACGAAAATACCCGAGGTATTGTTCTCCAAAATATTTATGTAAACTCCATATCGATGGGGGGGATACTTTTAAAGTACGCGTAAGATTATAACTGCTGGCAAATACAATTTTAGGTTTCTTTTTATTTTTTATACAAAATTCTACCAATTTAGCACATGGTAATGAATTAATAGAAAAATCTTTTTTAATATTTTTAGTTTGTCCAAGATTAAGTTGAGCAAGATGATAAATTATATCATGGTCAACAAGTTCGTCATAAACTTTTGAATCTGTAATGTCAGAGTAAATTACTTTGTAATTTTTGCTGTCTATGTTTATAGAATATTCGAGATTTCGATTTGAGTAAATTGTAACAAAAAAATTATCAAAGTTTAAAAAGTAATTAACTAGAGTACTTCCTATGAAACCATTGCCACCTGTTATTGCAATTTTTATATCTTTTCGAACAACATGGTTAAACCGTAATCTATTCTAAGTTCTTTGGGAAAGTTGCTCATATCAAATTTATCAATTATTCCTTTGATGGGTTCAGAATATACTTTTTGAAGCGTTAAAGTGTACCCTAACTTTTCTAAATTATTTATAAAAACTTCTTTAGAACGAAATTTTACAGGGATTTTATATTCGTAGTAATTTTGTAGCGTATAATAATCTTTAAAATCACCGCATAATACATTTTCGAATAATATTAGTTTAGGCTTTGCTTTTTTAATACATTCATTCAACAACGATTCATTTAACAGATATTGAATGGCACTGTTTGAATAGAAAATTTCAACAGTTTTAATACTTTCTAAAGTAGAAATGTAGTTAAGTGGAGGTTTATGGATTTTTTTCTTTTCGAAGTAACAGCATACCTCAGGTTTCTCGTATATAATATAGTTGTTTATCGATTCAAAATATTGTGGAGAAGAGCGAGCAATGAATTCAAAAGTCCAACCGTTACTACCTCCAAAATCAAGAATCGTAGATGCTTCCACAGCTTTTGCTATCACAGGTAAGTCAGTTGATCTTGGTGGTAAATTTTCTTTTCGGAGCTTATAGTTAGTTAATTGACCAAGAATTTGATTTAGCCAGCGATCTGAATTGAAGGCTTCTGATTCCAAAACAATAATATCTTTTTCTGAATTGTAAACCTTATCCCAGACAAATTTATTGTTCAAAGTTTTCGCCACTTTTATTTAAAATTATAAATATTTTTAATATGTTTTGTTTTCTGTCCAATTACAACCGATTGATGGATCATTGTACATGATTCTGACCTCCTCTTCGGGATCGTAGATATCAGATGTCAAATAAAGTACGAGTGCGGGCCCAGAAATACATTTATAACCGTGAAGTACTCCAGGAGGGAAAAAGTAAATAACTGGTTCTGCATCTCCTCCTCCGTTAAACTCTAGTACGCTCTTATATGTTGATGATCCAGAACGATTATCATATAATTTTATCTTAAGCACGCCGTGCATAACAAAAGTCCATTGACCTTGTAGTTTATGTCCATGCCATGCTTTTATGACACCTTCGTAGACTTTTGAATAACTCAATTGTCCAAATTTGTATAATGAAGATAACGATTCTTTGTGTAAAATCTCCCTGAAGAACCCTCTTTCATCTGTATGAGTTGTTAACTTAATTTTTTGAACACCTTCTATCACTAATTTTAAATTCGATTTTTATATTACCCTAACACTTGGAAAAAAAGTGATCCATTTACCTCCCTTTTCCATATAAGCCTTCTCTTTTTTCATTATTTCATCGGCGTGATTCCAAGCAAATAAAATTGCAAAATCTGGAGTATCGCTTTTGAATTTTGAATATGGAAACACAGGAATGTGTGAACCGGGTGTGAGTTTGCCTTGTTTTGTCGGGGTGGTATCACATATCCATTCAATTAAGCTTGGGCCAATCTCGCAGAAGTTTAAAATTGTTGTGCTTTTGGATGTGGCACCATATCCGGCAACTCTTTTCCCCTGTTGCTTAAGGTTCATTAATAAATCGACAAGTTCCGATTTTATAAGTTGAACATTTTGTTCAAAATTTTTGAATGTTACCAATTCATTTAAGCCAATACTTTTTTCTTTCTGAAGAAGTTTTGCGGTATTTTCTGACTTATTAAACTCACCTTTATGACAAAGAGTATATCTCATTGACCCGCCATGTGTTTTTTGAGGTTCTGCGTTTATTAAATCTAATCCATTTAATAATGCCGCGAACTGTACGCTATGAAGAGAAAAAAGAAAGACATGTTCGTCATAAATTTGATCAAATGAATTTTTTTGAATGACATCGCCTAAATATGGATCTTCAAAAATAAACAATCCATTTTTGGATAAAAGAGAACTTACCCCCTTTAAAATGGAGTTGAAATCAGGGATGTGACAGATGACATTTGCAGCAAGTATTGCAGACGCTAGGCCATATTCATTTTTTATATCTGTAGCTAATTGATCATTAAAAAATGCAACTTTGGTATTAATTCCTTTCTTAATGGCTGCATCAGCAACATTTTTCGATGGTTCAATCCCTAAATGCCGAATTTGCCTTTGTGCGAAATTCTGTAACATAATGCCATCATTACTTCCAATTTCTACCACAAACGGATTTTCTGATTTGGAATCAATATCCTTTATTACTGTGTTGGCGAATTCCTTGAAATGTTTCTTCATTCCATCTGATGTACCAGAATGAAAAGCATATTGATCATGAAACATTTGTTCCGGTGCTGGTTGATTTGCTAATTGAAACATCATTGATCTATCACAAAATCCAACACTCATTTCATAAAAATATTCGTTAGGGATTTCATTTTCATCAAGAAAACCATTGCCCAGTGGCATTTTACCGAAAGACAAAATTTCTTCGTATGGATCTCCGCAAATTTTACAACTGTTTATTGACATATCGGTTTAGTATTAAAATTTCAAAATGAGTGAAAATCCCACTCACATTTTGGTTTAATTAAGCCATCTATTTTTTCTTTGAAAGCATTTTTTCTATTCAATAAGTTTTCATAAAATTCTAATGCTAAAGCATGTTTGAGATAAAAATGAACTTTCCAACCTTCCATTGTTACTAATGCGGGAGAGAAAAGGTATGATCCTTGATTAAAAAGATTTTCAGGTAGCCATAAAATGACTCGGTGTACACCTTTTTTCTTCGGTAGGTTTTCTTTATCAGCAATGTTCATGAATAATAACTCGTCTTTGGAAGTAGAAACATCAATGCAGGGAGTCGGACTATATGAGTTATCCATAATCTCGTAAATCATTTCAATCCCGATCTGATCCGCACATTCTGCGGAAGAAATATCGTCTTCGTTTTTATTGACCATTCTCGCTGAGTGAAGGGATGCGATTCGATCTCTACTCGGTCTTTCTTTTTCAGGAAATCGGATTTTTGAACCATAAGTCGTTATTCCCGACAGATATTCGTCAATTACATTATGGATGCTATCATCTTTTTGGATAGATCCATTTTTAAGAAGTATTCCTCTATCGCATAATGAACTTACTGAATTCATATTGTGAGATACAAAGAGTACAGTTCTACCACTGCCTGCAACATTTTGCATTTTGCCAATACACTTTTTTTGAAAAGAAGCATCTCCTACTGCTAGAACTTCATCTACAATTAGAATATCGGGTTCGAGATGTGCTGCCACAGCAAATCCTAATCTAATTGTCATACCAGATGAGTACCTTTTAACAGGTGTGTCAAGAAAGTCTCCAACCCCTGAGAATTCTACAATCTCGTCGTATTTTTGGTTCACTTCTTTACGGGACATCCCAAGAATAGCACCATTGATATAGATATTTTCTCTCCCAGTTAATTCAGGATGAAAACCTGTTCCCACTTCCAATAGGGAAGCTACTTTCCCTCGTATGTGAGCTTTTCCTGAGGACGGTTCTGTAATTCGAGATAATATTTTAAGTAAAGTAGACTTACCAGAACCATTCGCCCCAATAATTCCAATGACTTCTCCTTGGCTCACTGAAAAATTAAGCCCATTCAATGCTAAAAAGTCACCATTTTCATTTATGCGAGATTGATCAAGCTTCGGATGTTCTAAAGAGTCGAGAGAATGTTTAGAGCTTTTTTTTCTGCCCCACCATTTACTCAAATCTTCCCTTAAACTAGACATACCGATCGTTCCTAGACGATATTTTTTTGAAAGGTTAATTACTTCGATGGATAGTGATGATTTCATTCTTATAGATAATCAACGACACGTTTTTCTGTTCTTTTGAATAAGTACATCCCCGAAAGTAACAAAATTAAAGTAATTGCAGCGGAATATCCAAGATGAATAGGGGAGAAAGATCCTTTACCTAACAAGCCAAACCTAAAGGTTTCTACTATTGGCACCATCGGATTAAGTGATATCCAAAAACGATAATTACTTGGTATTTCAGACAGAGGATAAATGATTGGAGTCATGTACATCATAGCTTGTGTTAGAAAGCCAATTATTTGACTGAAGTCTCTGTATTTAGCAGTTAGGACTGACATCCATAAACCTAAACCTAAGCCGAGGGCACCTGTTAAAAGAATAAGTAAGGGGAAAGTTAGGATTACCCAAGTAATAGAAAATGGCTCGGGTGTTGGTATTAAAAAGGTGTAGGTTAAGAAATAACCGATAAAAAAGATAAATTGAATGGTGAAACCAAAAAGTCCTGATATGCAGTTAGCAATAGGGTTTATTAATCTTGGATAATATACTTTTTGGTAGGTTCCGGCATTAGCTAAAAAAGTATTTGAATTACCTGAAAAGCAAGACGAGAAATAGCTCCATATTATTAGAGCTGAATTGTAAAAGAGCAGGGGAGGAAGGCCTTCCGTTGGAATTTTGGCAATTTTACCAAATATTACTGTAAAAACTATTGTTAGAAACAAAGGTTGAAGTACAAACCAAGCCGGTCCAAGAATAGTTTGCTTGTAAGTAGCTAAAAAGTCACGTCTAACCAACAAGAAGATCAAGTCTCGATATTGCCAGATGCCAACGAAATCAAAACCTGTCCATCCAGCAGATGGCTTGATTGTAATAATCTTATCGTGGTGAAGACTTTTCAAATTTTAATTTTAAAAAAGAGTATATATAAAGGGAGCATAGCTACTGCCTCCCATTATTATTAAGGCACCGAATAATATTAGGACAAGGATGATTGGGGTAAGCCACCATTTTTTGTTATGCATTAACATCAAAAAGAGTTCTTTGAAAAATCCATTAGTGGTTTCATCTTTACTTAATGTTTCAAAATCATCTTTTTCGTTATCATTCATGGTAATTTGAAGTTTAGAATTGGCGGAAATATTGTTTTTTTGTACTATTTTGCCTTAAATCTTTCCAAAAGCTTGGGCTATTCGGGGTCATTTTTTTCATGGACGCCTTTCCAAAAAAGCGAATAAATATGGCAAATGGAGAAAAAAGAATGTAGTAAAAAATGGGTAGAGTAGACCAGATAATTATTGTATCGATGAAGGAGACAATATGATTCCAAGTTGTCCAAACAATTTGGCCTATGAATTGTGAGATTAAGCAAAGGGTTCCAATTGAGATTCCAGTTCCTCCAATCCAATAAGCGATCTTGAAATTTAAAGTTCCAGAACTTGAAAAAAGAAATATTAATGCTGTCCAAACCATGCCAACGCACGGAAATCCAATAATCAACTTGAAGGCGAAGGTGCGACGGTCTTTAAATGATAATTTAAGAGGAGTCATGAGCGATTAATCCAAATCGAATTGAGAGATATAAGAATCTTTGGATACTCGGTTCTGAGATGGTTGTTCGTTTTTGTAAAGAATGTGATTCTCGAGAACGAGAACATCCATTTCTGTGGCCATAAAACAACGGTATGCATCTTGAGGTGTGCATACGATTGGTTCACCACGTATATTGAAGCTTGTATTTACGATAACACCCGAACCAGTTTTCTCCTCAAATGTCTTGATCAGTTGATAGAAGCGATCATTTCTATCTTTCGAAACACTCTGTATACGAGACGAATAATCAACATGAGTGATTGCAGGTAGAGAAGATCGTTTAATACGAACCCTTTTGAGGAGATCAGGGTCTTTTTGTGCCATTTGATCCTCCCCGGATGGAGTGATACGGATTGTTTTACATACCGGAGCTACCAAGAGCATATAGGGGGAGGGGGAATCCAAGTCAAAATACTCTTGGGACTTCTCTTCCAATACGCTTGGAGCAAATGGACGAAAGGATTCACGATACTTGATGCTGAGATTCATTTGAGTTTGTGTATTTTCACTCCTCGCATCTCCAAGTATACTTCGATGACCAAGTGAGCGCGGGCCAAATTCCATACGACCTTGAAACCAACCAACAATTTTTTCACCTTCGATTGATTTACAAGTAATATCGAGTAACTTTTTCTCTTCGGAAAAGAAATGAAAGGGGGCATTTTCTTTTTTTAGAAAAGTAGAAATTTCATCGTTTTTAAATTTTGGACCAAGATAGCTTCCTTTCATGGAATCTTTCGAGTTTACCTTTCTGCTACGATTAAGGAGTTGATGATTAACAAAAAGAGCGGCTCCTAATGCCCCGCCGGAATCGCCTGATGCAGGCTGGATCCAAATATTATCGAAGATCTTATTAGCCTGTAACTTTCCATTTGCAACGCAGTTGAGAGCTACTCCACCAGATAGGCATAAATTCTTTTTTTTTGTTATCTCGCGGGCAAAAGTAGCCATGCGTATGACCACTTCTTCTGTAACCGCTTGAATCGAAGCAGCAAGGTTGATTTCCCGCTCAGTGATCTCATTTTCAGCCTTACGGGGACCGCCCCCAAAAAGCTGACCAAAGCGTTGGTTGGTCATTGTCAAACCTTGGCAATAATTGAAATAATCTAAGTTTACCTCAAAAGATCCATCTGACTTCAGGTTGAGCAGATGATCTAAAATGATATCCTTATAAATGGGTGTTCCATAGGGGGCTAACCCCATCAGTTTATACTCCCCAGAATTCACCTTAAATCCGCAAAAATAGGTAAAGGCACTATATAAAAGCCCCAAAGAGTGAGGGAATTCAAGGGCTTTCAATAAATTGATTTGATTGCCTTCCCCAATGCCAATAGTTGCAGTATCCCACTCTCCTACACCATCCATAGTTAAAATTGCAGTTTCTTCAAAAGGGCTCGGGTAAAAAGCACTTGCGGCATGAGATTCGTGGTGAGATGTGAAAATTAAAGGTTTATCCCATTTCCCAGGCAGTCCTTTCTTAATTTCTCTTGGAAGGTGTAATTTTTGTTTAAGCCATTGAGGCATTGCTCGAACGAAAGATTGAAAGCCCGATGGAGCAAAGCTTAAGTAGGTTTCGAGAAGGCGGTCGAACTTTAGGAATGGTTTTTCATAAAAGACGACGTGATCAATCTGGTCTAATGAACAGTTCGCTTCTCGGAGGCAGTATTCGATAGCATGTTTTGGAAAAGACTCGTCTTGTTTGATGCGAGTAAATCTTTCTTCTTGTGCAGCAGCAGTAATTTGAT
>Ga0209711_10001483_pt1 | contig 22738 bp, 25 predicted proteins | sample ArcticOcean_MG_C_7_FD_187441 | JGI IMG/M metagenome (GOLD analysis project Ga0209711, IMG submission 187441) | Marine microbial communities from western Arctic Ocean - ArcticOcean_MG_CB11_88 (SPAdes) (version 2) | ecosystem: Environmental > Aquatic > Marine > Oceanic | place: Arctic Ocean...
GTTATATTGGAATCACGCGGCGAATAAACGGGGAACTGGAAATGCGTCGCGTAATATATACAAAAAGTGGTGGAATGAATTCGATTGACATTGTAGAATCACCTACGCCAAGTCCTGCAAAGGGGGAAGTTCTAATCGAGGTTCACCGAGCTGGAATCAACTTCGCTGATTTGATGATGCGCCAGGGTCTTTATTCACCCGTTCCTCCATATCCATTCACACCAGGTTACGAAATCTCTGGAGTTGTGAAAGAACTCGGAGAAGGAGTTGATGAAAGTGGATTTGTTATCGGTGACCGCGTAGTAGCAGTATGCGGAATGGGGGGTTATTCCGAGCAAATCGTTTGTCCTGCCGAACGCTGTTTTAAATTACCATTCAACATCTCCTTTGACGCAGCAGCGGCATTTCCAGTAACCTACTTGACCGCACATCACATGCTTACTTATCTCGGTAATTTCCAACAAGGGGATTCGATTCTTGTTCATCATGCTGCTGGAGGGGTTGGAACTGCAACCGCTCAACTTGCAAAGGCTCTTGGAGCATCCAAAGTGTTTGGAACTGCTTCAACAAATAAGGCTGAATTTGTCAAATCACTCGGCATGCGCTTCATCGATAGAGAGGCAGAAGATTTCGTTGAGGTCTGTAAGCGCGAAACAGATGGAGAAGGGGTTCACCATGCTCTTGACCCAGTTGGAGGCAAACATATGATGCGCTCATACAAGGCACTGCGTTCAGGCGGGCGCCTGTATGCATTCGGTGGCTCTGCTGCAGTAAAGGGCAGTAAACGTTCGATTGTTACAGCATTGCGAATGCTTTTGACAACTCCGAAATTCAACCCATTCAAAATGATGACTTCAAACAAAGCAGTATTCGGAGTTCATATGGGAACTTGGAAGGACGAGGGTGTAGTGAAAAAACAGATATTTTCTTTGGTAGAGATGCTTGAAGATGACCTTATAGCCCCGGTGGTCGATAAGGTGTTTCGTTTTGAGGAAGTAGCAGCAGCACAGCAATATATTCATGACCGCAAAAATCGCGGCAAGGTTCTACTAGACTTTTCACCTCAAAGCAAATGAACTTGCAAATCAGTTGAATAATTGTTCATTCCAAGCAGTAATGACGCCTGTGAATGCTGATGCTGCTACTGTTAATGGGCTAGCCAAGTACAGTTTTCCTGGCCCAGAACGACCTTGGAAATTACGATTAATCGCTGAGACAGTCACTTGTTCTGGGTTGATAGAAACGCCAGGTCCTGCGCCAATACAAGCACCACAACCAGGGTCGATCAAATTGATTCCTACCCGTCCAAATAAGGCATGCCATCCTCTTTGCACAGCCATTTCTTTTACGATTCCCGAGCCATATTGGATATAGAATTCAACCCCATCTTTGACGGTTAAACCAGCATCTTCTGCCGCTTGGCAAACCAAGGCATAGTAAGCAATATCGTCTTCTTTTCCAGCAGTACACGAGCCACCATAAGCGATGTTAATTTCGACTTGTCCAATATCAGTAATATTGGCGCCATTTGTCGGGTCGCTTGGGATTCCCTCGTCTGGATTGCCTGGGTGTGCGACCATCGGTACAATTTCTGAGAGATTGATAACGTGGACTCCACCGGTATACTCTGCGCCTTCATCCGGAGCAACAGCACGGCTTTTCATAACTTCAATATCAAGATGTGGTTGAGTTTTTAGCATCCAATCATACAGTATGTCATCCGCTTCACATATTCCAGTTCTTGCGGAGCATTCTGTAGCCATGTTACAAAGAGTCGCTCTCTCATCAGCTGAGATTGAAGTGAGACCAGAGCCACCAAACTCCATGCTACGGTTAAGAGTTAATTCTTCGCGAGCATGGTCGGATAAAATATAGAGAATAATATCTTTAGCAGTGCATCCATTGTTTAGAGTGCCCACCAATTCAAATCGAATTGATTCAGGAACTTTTACGAAAGTAAATCCTGCACTAACCAAGTTAGCGTATTCGGTTGAACCAACACCCCAAGTAAGGGCATTAGATGCACCACCCATGCAAGTGTGGGAGTCAGTGGCTTGGATGAAATCTGCAACTTCGATAAATTCCTCTCTTGCTACTTGGTGACAAATTCCAGGCGAAACTCCATCCTTGGCCGAATAATCACGGACACCAGTATGCTGTTGAAACTCAATTTGCAAATCTCGTAGAACCTGAACCTTTGCCATATGTGGGACGAATTTTGGATTATGGTGAGCGTAGAGTAAGTGGTCTTCGAAGACTGCAAATTTAGTTGGATTTAACAAACTATAATCTTCTCCATATTCTTCGATAAGGAAATTATGAACTTGGGCAGTAGTGAATTCGTGAGAATATCCACCTTGTACTTGGGCAATTACTGGGTCATGTGGTTTGACGCATTGGTCAACATCTTGTCCGACCAAATTGCGGGCAATGATTTTCTCTGCCATAGTCATTGGACGGGTAGGTGTATTGATTGGCGGCAATGAAACTTCACCAGCCTTCATCGCCTTTGCGAAAGCAAATAATCCACCCCGCTCTAGAATTATTTTTGTTACAGGGTCATATCTATCAGTGAACTCAGATAGAGCGATGCTCTCTCCGTTCTGCAAGCGTGTTAGCATATCATGGTCTCCCATTAGTTGACCTAGATTGATGTTATTTCTTTCGTGAATAGGGGCGAATGATGCCGCAATTACGATATTTATTCCAGACCAGCGTTCACATTGAGGCGCGGTTTCTCTACTAGAGCCAGTACCTTTACGTTGACCAGAAACAATAACTTCAAAATTCCCATTCTTTAGTGCATTTTCATTGAATACTCTCAATCCATTATGCATTAATCCCGCATAAGCATTTTTGGCAATTTCAACAGGGTCATGGTCAAAACAAACCCATGCAGGAGTCATAACATCGGTATTAATGTCATCGAGTAAATCTTCAATGCGCAAATCTTCCATTTTCAAATCTAAACCGTGGTATAGTTGTTTACGGATTTGATCTAAATCCTTGGTCAAAAATAGTACTCTTTTACCCTCGGTGAGGGAGATTTCGTTTGTTGGCCATTCACCTCGCATCATTCTCCCCCAAACTATCTCAAGTGCGGTGTAGGTATAACGGGTTCGGAACTTGCTTAAACACAGACCTATCCCCGGATATTATGCTAATATTTTTCCAAAAAACGGCAATTTTGAATCGGATTCGGTTTTTTTTAATTAACTATGTAAAAAAATATGTTTGAACTCGGCGAAATTTAAATCTTAAATCAACACTTTTGTAACATCGGAATAGTTATTCGGGCAACTGCGCTACGTTTCACCATTACGACTATTAGACTATGCCGGCGTAGGGTTTAAGTATGCCACGCTGGGGGGTTGAATTACTATTACCCTGCAAGTTGGACATTGCGTTCATCGTGGGGAGGCGGGATTAAAATGGATGAACAACAAGTGGAAGACACCGTAAAATGCAGCGATTGTGGAAGTAGAGAATTAACACGAGACGAAACTCGTGGCGAAGTCGTCTGTGACGACTGCGGTTTGGTCTTAGAAGACAATGTAATCGACCAAGGCGCAGAATGGAGAGTTTTCTCTCCTGAACAAGGTGATCAGCGAGCTCGTACTGGAGCGCCGATGACCGTTATGCTCCACGACAAAGGTTTGTCAACCGACATTGATTGGCAGAATAAGGATTATTCTGGAAAGACAATCAACTCAAAATACCGTTCACAATTCTACCGCATGAGAAAGTGGCAAAAGAGAAGCAGAGTTTCCAACGCTACCGAGCGTAACTTAGCAATGGCTTTGGCTGAACTTGACCGTATGGCCAGCCGTTTAGAACTACCTAAATCTGTAAGAGAAGCAGCAGCAGTCAACTACAAGAAAGCAGTTGACAAGAGATTGATTCGCGGACGCTCAATAGAAGGGGTTGCAGCAGCATCCCTCTATGCAGCATGCCGACAATGTGGTGTACCACGTACTCTAGACGAAATTGGACAAGCATCACGTACAGGCCGTAAGGAAATTGGCCGTACATACCGTTTCATGGTACGCGAACTAAAGATGAAAATCATGCCAACTGGACCTGAAGATTATATTTCAAGATTCTGTTCAGGACTTGGCCTAGACGCTGAAGTTGAAGCAAAGGCATACGAATTGATTAAGGCGGCTCAAGAGAAGGAATTGACTAGTGGAAGAGGACCTACTGGAATTGCAGCTTCAATCATTTATATCGCATCTGTTCTTTGTGGTAAAAGACGTACACAACGTGAAGTTGCAGAAGTCGCAGGCGTTACCGAAGTAACTATTCGTAACCGTTACAAGGAATTGATTCAAAACCTCAACATCGAACTCGATATCTGAGGCGTAGATATGTCCAAAGCGCGGAGCAAACTTTCCGATTTAGCCTATGAGGCAGTCGCAACTGGTTTAGTAGAGGCATTAGAGAGGGGAACAACCTCTTGGCCTTTACCACAACCTCCAATGTCCGATCCAGATTTTCCAATCATAGATCCAATTTCTCCTAATGATATTGTTGAGCTAGGATTGGCCATGATGTCGGTTGACAGAGGGATGTTTGAGGCTAATCTAAATTCGGTTGTTGACCAAATAGTCCCCCATCGAATGAATCTTTCAGATGACCCATTTGAAACACATGACAAATGGCTTGGTCGTAGAGTGGACAAAGTGGCTGAGCGATTATTGTATACCATTGCTCTAAATTGGCTCAGTCAAGCCTTTGACCCAGAAGCACCCAATGTTGACCGATGGTGGCTAGCAATTGCCTTGATAGATGGTCTATCCACGGTTCCAAGAGGCCAACCAGTTCATCAAGGATATCATTTGATTGAATCAATCGCCTTGGCAGAACGCCCAGGAACTTGGCATACACAACCAGCTGAAGGCCCGCAAAACATGGATTGGGACCCAACCGCAATGATTCCTCGCTCAACTTCAGTCGTTGCACATGAGCAAGGAGTAGAGGCTGCCAAGTGGCTTCTAGCAAGATTGGAAAGTGGAAGCGATGACCGACGCTTACTGTTAATCGAGTGGACGCGGCTCCTTATACAGAGATCAGAATTGGTTGAGCCACTAGGTTTGGCAGAAATTCTATTGCGCAGAGCCAGTGACCCAAATGAAGAGGTTGCCGTCAAAACCTCACTATGTCTTGCCCGTTTGTTAGAAGTTGATCTAGAAGTAGGAATTGCATTAGCCAATAGATTACACAAGAGAGATGAAGTTCTGGTCAGGAGAGCAATGGCCGACGTCTTGACTAGATTGTTCCGAAGAATTGGTGATGCGGCAATTCCGTTTTTGGAAAAGATGCTACAAGATGATGACGAAATTGTTTTGGCAATTGCAGCCACAACAGTTTCAGATTTGAGATTCCTAGACACTTCGCTGTGGGCCGATAAAGTAGAGATTCTAACCCAACACCCACTACCGATTGTACGGCGTAACCTGGTAGTTAATCTGCGCGATTATATCACCGAATTTCCAGACGATGAGAGGGGGATTTTGACAACACTTTGGCATGATGGTGATGAAGTGGTTAGAACTCGATTGCGTGAATTATTATTGCGAATGGAAGAGGTCGACCCACAAAACTTCTCACTTAGAATCACCCACTTCAAAGCCAATAACGTTGATTTGCAAGATTTATGGGCATCATTGAAACTTAGAAGAGAAAAGAGATATTTGCAATGGATTGATTGGATGGATGGAAAGGGAGAACTTCCTAGTAATCCTTTACCTCCAAGTCCGCATCAAAGTTCACTTCAAGAGCCAGGTGAATTACCAGACTTAGGTGAAGCATTGGATGTACTTGACCAAGAACTTGGCTTTATCGATTGATTATTCTTCTTCATCTACCGCCAATGGGCCTGCGCTAATCAACCAAACATAGGTTCCATTTGCAATTGCAAGTAGTCCAATGAACGTAATAATTAATCCAGTAGTTTGTGGAAATGATTCTCCGATTTTGGAATTGATTATGAATTTAGTAAATACTAAACAAATAAAACCAAACACAATTACAGTTGTTGAAGAAGATTTTGGATTTTTCCAAAGTTTTACTACAGGAGCAACTCCTTTTTTGTCAAAGGTAAATCTAAACCAAGAAAAATATAGTAGCAACAGGCCGAATAATCCGATAACACCTCTGCTAAATGAACGAGAATCCCATGGACCTGCGGGCGCAACATCAAGGAATGTTTGCACAACTAGCAACAATCCGAAAATACCGAATATCTTTGCCTCTTGATTTGGCTGCATAATACTGCTGAAGGGCTTAGGCTTGAAAGCCTGTGGCATCATAGTGGTGATATGGCGGAGGTTTTGGATGCGATTTTGGTCGCCGGTGGCCTTGGTACTCGGATGTTACCTGCAAGTGCAAGCATCGCTAAGGAAGCCTTGCCGCTAGTCGACATCCCAGTTCTAACGCATCTTGCCAGAGAGGCAGTTGCAGCAGGAGCAAAGAGATTGCACATCATTACTTCACCGCGTAAGGATTTATCAGCACTACTTGCAGATAATTCGTGGCTACTCGATAAAAGAAGTGACTTAGATCCAATAGTCCTCTCTCCATTTAACGATGTAGAGGTATTGGTCCATATTCAACACCAGGCACTTGGATTAGCTAATGCGATATCAGCAGCCACAGCATCAATAAGCGGTCCATTTTTAGTGCTACTAGGTGATAACCTATTGATGAATAATCACACTACTGCCAGCGATTATAGTCCATCTAATGCCAGCGCTGAATTGGTTGATTGCTATGCTGCAAATAATCTACCATGTGTAGGGCTTGTCAGAGTTGCTGATGATGAAGTAAGCAATTATGGAGTTGTTGAAATGGATGGTCAACATATCACTTCAATAGTTGAAAAACCGAATAAAGCAGATGCACCATCAAATCTAGTTTTATGTGGCAGATATATTTTCACAGAAGACTTTTCAGATTTGCTCCATCATTATGATTTGGCAACCCATGGAGAATTGCAATCTATCGCGATTCAACAACACTGGATGGATAACTGCGGATTGGTTGGAGTACTACTAGATGGCTATCAATGGTATGATTCAGGGTCGCCACTACCTTGGTTGAAATCACAGATAGACCATGCTCTACGCCGACCTGATATGAATCAAGAATTGAGAGATTGGTTGATTCAAAGATTACAATAATTTATCTTTGACCCGGTTTCCAAAAACTTAGAGGTGCAGGAGACTCTTGATTTGCACAACGCAATGCCAAGTGATCGGCTCTTTCATTCCAACGATGTCCTCGATGTGCTCTGACATGGCTCCATGATAATTTTCGTAATTGAGAAACTTCCTTCCAAAGCATCTGAACTCTTGCTACAAGTTCTCGGTTTGCCTTTGCCTTCCAAACACCTGCCGCCAAATTACCAGCATATTGGGAATCAGCCCTAATTATGGCAGGCTGTTTGCCCCCTTCCACCAATAGCCACTTCAAAGCAGCAGCAAATCCAGATAATTCAGCAGTATTATTTGAACCAACTTCAGCCCCAATAAAACCTTCAGTATGTTTGTCGGTGATTACCATTGCAGATGTTTCATCAATGATTTCACCACTGCCTTTACCTAAACCAGTGTCGCCTTTGACAACTACTAATCCCCATGCAGCAGGGGTGTTTTCATCAACATTTTGATTTCCTAAACAAGACCCATCAACGTAGAGGCTCAACAAGTCCCCTTCACTCAAAGTCTTCACTCGCCAATCTCTGCTTTGTAGGCAGCGGCATCCATCAATGTGGATACTGCTTCAGGATTGCTTAAGCGCATACGAATAATCCAACCAGTGCCGTATGGTTCTTCATTCAGCAGTTCTGGAGTGTCATCTAATTCTTCGTTTACCGCAGTGACTTTACCAGCCAAAGGTGCGAAAATAGGAGATGCGGATTTTACCGATTCGACGATAGCGAATTCTTCCATATCTCCGAGTTCTTCTCCCACATCTGGCAGTTCGACATAGACAATATCAGTCAATGCATTCTGAGCATAGTCAGTAATGCCGATGACGATTTCATCACCCTCAACTCTGATCCATTCGTGCTCTTTTGTATAGTACATATTTTCAGGGACTTCACTCATTACAATCGCCTCGTATTGTTGGCGATGAGCAATCATTTGATGAATGCACCGATGCGCTGATTGCTTATTGAAATAGTAAATTACTCTTGTTCGGAGATATCTTGCTCAAGAACAGTTGCTTCTAATTTGGCCCATGCATTGCCAACATCCGAATCCTTTTCCGTCTCTTCAACATCCCCTTTAACGCGATTGGCCATTTCTAAATCATCTTCCAGCGGATATGCTTTGGCAAATGGGCCTTCACCTTTGGCCACTAAAATGGATAGGCCAACAAGAAGTAAGCCCGAGATTCCAATAATCCAGCCTAGCCCAATATTATCAAAGTCAAGCATTTGTTGTTGGAGTCCAAAGGCTGCAGCTAAAATCAATCCCAACCCAGTGGCCATAAATAAACGAGATGCGGCATCGGCAGGTCTTTGCATAATACAACCCAGAAGCGGTCAAGGCATGAACCCAACGGCTGAATCAATAGGTTTCACGCATTAGTTTGTGAATCTTATATGGAAGTAGAGCACGATTTACAGGAGTAACTTCTAGGATGCGTCCATCATCTCTTCTTCGAATGTCTTGCAATAGTGGATGACGGCTTTTCTTGTGGAGGGTTAGCAGGGTTGGTTTGTCAACTTCAAGGGCACTGCGAACTACATTCACGAAGTTTTCAGACTCGACAGTAAATTTACCAATTTCGTCAATAACGATAACTTCGCATTCATCCCTTGCGTATTCGATTGCAGGGATAGCGACGGTTTCTAGTGCTTCAATATCAATTCCATAACCAAGCACCCGAAGTCTTGAATCTATTGATTTATGAGCCATTATGGCCTCTGCTCCAGATACGATATCGATTACTTTGTATCCTAAGCGTTCGCCATTTTCAACGATCGGTTCAGTTCTCATTCCACCAACGACAGCAGTGTCTTGACCGCCTCTCAATATGATTTCTTTGGTTCTTTCTTCAACCAGCATGGAAAGAACTTTTTCCATTACCGCAGATTTGCCGCTACGAGGTAAACCCGTAATTCCGATTTTTGGATGAACGCCCATATCAATCAATCCAAGGTCTTCGGCAACCAAACTAAACGGCTATCACTAATAAAGGGCATTGATGTTCATGTGACGATAATGCTAGACTGTAAACTGGAAAATCGTTCCGAAGCATTTCCGTATTATGCCCTTAGAGTTCCGATTTCCGGCGCAACTTCAATAGCGAGAGGAAGCATTTCCAATTCATAATTATTGACGTTGTTGTTGGCACTCCAAGCACGAGCCCACTCATCTAAAGAATTCTCATTCAATAATTCACATAACCAATGCAATGCAGTTTCTAAAGAACCATGCTTTTCAGTTAGGAATTGCTTGATATCGGGATGTAATTCAATGTGGTTAACACTGTTGCCCAGAACACAACCATCGGAGATTACTGCCCAGCGCAAGCGTCTATCTTGGTGAGCGTTGACAATTGCTTGACAAGCGATACGAACGCCATAGCGCTGGTTTGATTCGCCGATCCACATTGCTAATTGCCGCTCGTTTGCTCGTGATGGGATATCGGTCCTAAATGCAGGATGGCGGATGAATATTGAACCATCCACATCTTCACAAAAATGAACTCCTCTGATGAAAGGTCTATTTCTCCGACCCTTGACCCAAGTATCGATTTTTTTGATGTGTGAAGTTTGGTCGATTTCCCCCACTCGTACTCTAACGCAGTGGCCATTGGTTGCTAGATAGTGGTCGTCATCACCTAGACGTGGTAGTTTTGCTAGGCGGTCTAGAATTTTTAGTGTATGCTTTCTCTCAATTCTGTCGCGAGGTAATCTTGGAATAGCCCATGTACCTCTTGCCCAATTCTTCCATCGCTGTGTTTCCATTTCAAAAGATGGAACGCGGTTTGACAATCCTCCATTATCACGGCCTAAGTCGGAACGGCTAATTGGACCTCTTACCACAAGTGAATCAAAGGATTGTTTTGCAGTAATTCCTAAAACCACAACTCCCTGAGTCATGCCGGGGAATAGATGGTTCGCTTCTTCAACTGCCCAAACATCACTCCATCCATGCTTTTCAACTAGTAATTGGCGCAATGGATGAGAAGATTGTTCTCGCAATAAACTATCAGGGGCAATTAATCTTAGGCGACCTCCAACTTCAAGAATTTGTAAACTTCGCTCAATAAATAGGCGATACAAGTTGACATTTCCCCTCATTGTAGAGAATCGTGGACCGTTTTCATCACCGATTGAGCGAAGTTGTTCACCGAGTTCCTTTCTCAGTTGTGAACCATCTTCCATTCCTCTAAACCTGTCCTTTATTCGCAACCATGGTGGATTGGTGACGACTAACTTCGGTGCGATTTGCCAAGGCCATTCACCCTGTAATGTATCGCCTTGCTTCACAGAATGCTCAAGGATTTGTTCAGCTTCTGAACGGGTTAAACATCCTTCACGTTCCCCTTCAAGACAAACCAAATTGAAGCGGATTGCTTCTAGTAATAATCGGCGGCGGGTAGAGGCGACTACCAAATCGTCAATGTCAATAATTTGGAAAGAAGAAAGTAATGTCCTAGTATCGTCAATTTTGATTTGCGGGTTTCCATCCTCGTGTGCTTCCGCATGTCTTCGAATAACTCGTGCATGGAATAATCCTCCACCACAAGCAGTATCTGCTATCGGTAGCGGCACTCCGCTGAGTGTTCTAACTCCATTGTTAACCGCACTCATTTCAGTTTCATCATCAACTTCATTTTCTTGAGAGTGCTGTGGTAGATTGAGTTGTTCAATATGTTGTCTAAATCCTGGTGGCAAATTGTTAATCTGCATACTTGTGGATTTTACCGGAGCCTTTGGTCGAGTTAATGTTTCATGTAATTCCGAAGCGATGACCGCATCGGCAAGACGAGGTGGCGTTGGATGTGCGCCACGCGGGGAGCGGCCATCAGATTCAGCATCATGTCTTGCTAAAAGGTGGTCTAATACATGGCCAGGATCAGTCAGTAAATTAGCCGGAAGTGTTGGCCAGTCTTTTGGTAAGATTGCAGCAATAGGTTGGTGATTACGAAGAGAATTCTCCCAAGCATTCAACCAAATTTCAACCTGAGTAGGTCTGTCGGATAGACACCTGTCCAATCTCGCGTACCAGCCGCTCACACCGCTCTGCATGACTCCACCAAGCCAGCGGGCTGGCTTTTGCCGTTTCAATGTGACTCATAAAAAAAAGGCCCATTTCCAGTGGAGATTACGCTAAAATAGTGATGTTATAAACCAAGGATATCCAAACTTTGATGATGCCATGCCAGTCCGGAGTTGACCCAATCAAAGATTTCTTTGAGAGTATTATCCTTTACTCCAGCAGCAGTTGCCAGTCGTTTTATCAATTTCAATTCCGCAGCATCATAGTCTCCATCAACAGCAGCAACCAATGCAGCATCTCTCAATACAAATTTGATTAGAGAAGAATCTATTGTGATAAGCAATTCTTCTAGATCCGGAGGGTCATTCATGAGATTTCTGATATCAATCCGCGCTTCAGGATGAATTAGAATTCGCCCCATTAGGGCTTCTATGGCACAAAACTCTTCTCGAACTAACTCACCATCAGCAGAAGCGACTAAAACTAAAATTGATGCATATATTCTTTTATCACCAGGTGAGCAATCACCTAATGGGTCGGTAAACAAGTAGTTCACTCCGATAATCCGTTTAGCAACTCATATCCAGAATCCATCCAATTATATCCTTCAATGGTCCATTTTAATAATCGTTCAACTGCATCATCTACTAGACCAAAATGAGCTGCTATCTCTTCCAATATTTCTCTTTCATCTTCATCGACTATGCCATCGGCAGCAGCCATTAGAACTGAATCTCGTAGTGCGAGTCTTCCCGCTTCTTCACCCATGCCTTCGAGGCAGGATTCTAAAGTTGGTGGATTTTTTAATGAAAGACGAAGCATTTCTCTTTGCTTTGGTGAAAGTAAAGCATTTCCGAGTCTTTGTTCAAACATTGCCATTTCAGAAACTGACAACTCATTGTCAACTCTAGTCATGTAAGCAAGTAAGCGCGCATATGCAAAGCGTTCATCGCGTGGTAATTTGTGAATGATGTCGGGTAGCATCAAATCCTCCGTAATTGTTCTCCCCCATCAAACCCTCGCCCGATGATATACGGAAAATGGCTACCTTGAAGGGTGATGGGGAGAGCCGACTAGTATGGCGAAAGGGCAAACCTCCGAAGTGGTGGTCTGGACAAAGAGTGGATGTCCAGCATGTGTCAACGCGAAACGTCTTCTCGATTCGAAGAAAATAAAATATCAAGAAAAGAAATTAGGTTCAAGCCCTTCAATGCAGAAAGCATTTGCAATCGCTACAAAGGGGGCGAAATCAATTCCACAAATATTCATCAACGGTGAGCATATTGGCGGTTTTGATGATTTACAAAATTTACAAAAGCGCGATGAATTAAATTACAAACTTGGTTTGGTATCTGAATTGCCAAAGAAAAGCATTGCTGATAAAATAAAAAACGCTATCGGCTTTAATTGATAGTTCACTCTTCGCTTTCATCAATATATCCGAAAACCATCCACTTCATCATTCCCCAGGTGAATATTCCCCAAGCACATACATTGAGTAAGAAAATCAACCTAATTGGCAGTTCACTCAGAATAACCAATGAATCAAAAGTCAATGTAGAACCGACTAGTCCAAAGGCATATACCGATAATGCACCAATGGCGGTATGGCGAACATCTTTGCGCCCGTCGAATGTAAAATATCGATGAACAAAGTGTGCAGAAATACTTGAAATGAACCAGCCGATGGACCACGCGAAGGTATTAGAAATGCCCAGAGATGGTGAAATGAGCATTAAAAATTCCCAAATCAGCCAAAACAGCAGTGTGTTAAAACCTCCAGAAACAGTAAATCTGCGGATTGTTCCGCGCGGTACAACCTGTTGCCCAAGTCGCTTGTCCACAGTCTCGCAGAAGTGCTAGATTGTTTCAAGTTGTTGAATTAGTCATCAAGGGTAACAACATCGCTATCCTTGCCTGTTAAGACCCCACGGAGTCGTTGATTATCAGTTTGGATGGCATCCATTAGATCATATTTTACTCCAAGACTCTCGGCCAATACACCGAGTGCTAGTGTGTCTTTTGGCAGACATTTACCACCGAATCCTCTGTTTAATCCGAAGATAGGGTCGAGGTGCGATGGGCCGATTGGTTGTGCTTGTTCAGCGGTAATAATATCGCGAATCTGGTACCAATCCTCACCCATGCCTTGGCAGATATCATACATTTGATTAGCAAAAATAACCTTGGTTGCATAGAAACTATTTTTGGTATATTTGACTAATTCCGCTTGAGTCGGAGTTACCTGAAATGTATTGTCTATACGTAGTACGCCTGCTTCTCGATGTTGCTGAAATACCAATTGAGCAACATCTTCATGATGGGTCCCACAAACCAAAATATCCTGATTGGCAAAATCTTCAAGACGTTGCCTTTCAACTAGAAACTCAGGAGAATAGGCAATTTTCAAGTTGCTATATTTTTCGTGATATTGCTGTGTAGTCCCTGGAACAATTGAACTTTTGATAACGGCGATGAAACCATCAGGGAGTTCACCCAAGATCTCCTCGACGATAGAGGTATCACACGCCCCAGTTACTGGGTGTGATGGAGTTGGAACTGCAATATATGCCATATTGACATTATCGGTGACATCGGAGAGAGTAGTGCCTCTTGCAGGGTCGTGAATGAATAATTCATGAGCGTGTCTGAAACAGTGCTCAATAGCACCGCCAACCATTCCAGCACCGATAATACCGACCTTCATAGTCACCTGTGAGGTTCCATCTTTGATTAAGATGTCTTATCATTAATCAGAATAATGTACCAATAAATCTGCAACTGTTTATTCGCGATGAGGTGAAGGATTGAGTTTTCCATCTCTGGCCATAATAGAGGCTTGAAGTAATGATTCTGCAGTTCCGCAATCTACCCATGTTTCTTCTCCAACAGTCAATAGTGTGGCGCTACCATCCTTGACATAGCGACGGGTCACATCAGAAATAGAGAAGTCTTCAGCCATTTCAGCGACCCCTTCGTCAAAGAAACCCCAAAACCGTTCATCGAATAGATAGATTCCTCCAATGGCTAAATTTGAAGGAGGATTCGTCGGCTTTTCTACGATGTCAATGACTTTCCCGCTATCACTCATAACAGCGACTCCAAATGCTTGCGGATTCTTCTCTTCTCTTGCCAATAATACGCAACCAGGGTTACTTTCTGATGAAATATATTGTTCAACTGTTTCAGCCAGTTCCACAGTCGTGATATTATCTGAGAAATAGATTAACAATCTACAATCTTCATTATGCGGTCTTGCCAATTCCAATGCAGCAGCAACACCGGAAGGGGTTTCTTCTAACACATAATGAATTTTTTCACCTTCAAAACCAGTACCTACATGCTTTGCGATTTGGCCAATGAATTGATTTGAAATAATGGTTATATCCTTAATTCCCGATCTTCTAATAGTCCCTAATGCATAGTCGATTACCGGTCTTTCAAATAATGGTAATAGTGTTTTTTGAGTATATTTTGTAAAGGGAAATAACCGATTGCCATGGCCACCTGCCACAAGAATCGCCTTTACCTTCATGAATTAATGCAAATGATTTACCCTTTTGGCCTTACCTATGCAATAGGCACTCAATCGGAGTTTTGACCCATCAAATCTTCAACTGCGCCATCCTTTGAATTCTTTTCAAAATAATCTGTAGTCACCAAATCGGCAAGAGTTTTAACTCCCGCCTCCACCAAATCAGGATCATTACTTTGTGACTTTTCCCAGCGTTGTTGAGCCATTTCAGAATAATTTTCATTAGCGTTTTTAATCAATTTTTCAGATTTATATAATTCACCTTCAAGGCCATCGAAGACCTTGCCATGCTCAATCGCATTCCTAAAGTTGGTTACTTCACCGAATGCGCCATCTTGCTTACCCCAAGTAGGGCCCTTTTCATCAGTTCCTCTCGTTCTGGCCATTTCTGAATTTGAGGTGATGCGTTGAGGGATATTGCCAAATAATTTCGTTAACTTTCGTTCAATAGAATTCCTAGTTTTAGAATCTTCGAATTGCAATAGTGAAAAATCCATTCTTTTTAGGATTTCATCTATTTTTTCATCTCTAGAACGCCGCTTCACGAACAGGTAGACTGAAAAACAAAACAAAACAAATGAGATAAATAGTAATTGTGAATCTTGTAGTAATCCACCACCTAAAGTGGCTATTAAAAGCACCGTAATAACAACAATTTTGATATTGAATGATTTTTGCTGAGCCAGCAATTCTTCCAATATAATAGCATCATCGTACATATTCATCCACTCATTATTTATGAATAATTTTATTCAATTTTTCAATCAAGTCATCGTCGTCCAAATCTTCCATTTTCCATCCCAGTGATGCGATTGAAGCGACCTTACTTTCTTCAATACTTTTACCCATTCGCTCATGGCCAAACTGGATAAGTGCTAAAAATAAAAGTATACAACCAATAGCAACCTGATAAGAATAATACATTGCAATCGCTGCAGATGTAGCAAATGCAGGTACTAAAGATAGAATAGTGCGATTCTTTCTACGGGATTCAGTCTCAAAAGAATCTAATATTCTTTGAGCGGCTTGTTTCTTGGTCATCGCCATAACAGTGGCAAAGCGCTCTTGGTTGTCAATTTTATCATGGTATTAGTCATTCAGCAAAGACAATCGAACTGAAATCCGTTGGTGAATCCCAATTTGTTGAGGTTGGGGCAGAGGTATTGGATTCCTGGACCAATACACTGTCTTGCATTGTAACATTTTGACGAGGCTCATGTAATAGCTTATTCAACACATCAACTAAGGTTTGCTGCATTTTAGCAGTTTGATTAGCCTGCATCATCAGAAGGCGGTTCATACTATCAAGGGTATGATCTTGCCTTCCTTCGTGCGTTTCCATGGCTAATGTTTGAGCGTTAATGGCTTCTTCTTGTCTCGACAATAATCTGCGTGCAGCGGGAGAGCCGACTGCATCACGTCGCTGGATTTCATTTATTGCTAAGACCAAGTTTGTATTGGTTGTTGATAATTCGCTTTGCAATTGAAAAATTTCCCTTCCTGAATATTCAAGTTGGTTACGTAATATATTGCTTTGTCTAAACATTTTTTGCTGCTGGCCTCTATGATACGATGATTCCGCCAAGAAAGCTGAAGTGATTGCAATCGCCAGTGCAGCAACAAAATCAACTCCAAACATCGGGAGAATCACCATCATCATAATTCCAATCGTTACCGATTTAATTATTCCCATGTATTATTATTGGTGCCAATGGCATATCAAATAACGGCTGGGGTATAATGGGCTCCCGACTTTATTAGACCAGTGGGATAAAGCAATCATCGTCAACTTCAACCAAACCACCGGTTGTTAGTAGGTGTTCCAACGCTTCTTCAGTTTCTTTTACATTGACGCCGTGTTCGGCCATTCCAACGAATATTGACTCCAATGTCGCTACAGGTTCACCCTTACCCATTACAGATTCTACAACAAATAGCATTAGTTGACATGCAATAGCCAATAAGGGGTCATCCCCGTGGTCATCAGGCAGAAAGTTAAGGAAGGTATTGACTGGATGTGTAATGTCATCAAGTTCAACAGGATTTTGCAGATTTGGCTCAGCAGCCCTTTGTCCAAGACCTCTAATTCCATGATCATCATTTAGGTCAAAGCAGTCAAATAGATTTGTTTGATTTGGGTCAACATTGCCATCGGATAGCGGTTCTAATCGCTTTGCGATAGCATTTACTCTGTGTAATCTTTGTTCAATAGTTAATCTTTCACGATTCAAATCTACTGCGATTATGTCAAGAGTCATATTGGCTTGGTCTATCATCCATTGGCGTAAATCCCAAGTTGGGTCGATTCCCACCATAGCATCTGCAAGTCTTTGAACCTCGTTAGGGAGCGAGTTGAGATGTATTTGTTTCTCAGAATTGTCGTTTACATCCTCGCCCATGTTTGTTCAACTCAAGGATGACAGCCTATGAAGCATACCACCAATCAATGACCTTCTTTTCCATTCCACGGGCGATGGACTACGGGCCAACTGTCAATAGAATCGGGCTACAGTGGATGCCGACCTTATACATCAGCCGAATCCATTCCTGCTAAAATCACCTGATACTATAGGGGCATTTTTTCTTCCATCAAATGATTAGGGTCGCGTTCATGTAGGGGTTGCCTTTGCAAAGATACCATGAGTGACTATCGTATTGCAGTTTTGCCGGGCGACGGCACCGGTAGAGAGGTGGCTTTAGAAGCCCAAAGAATCCTTGATACCATCGAAGCAAATACCAATATTGGCTTTGAGCAAACTGTAATTCCTTGTGGTGGTAAACACTATTTGGATACCGGAGAAGAATGGGCACAAGGTTCCTTTGAATTTTGTCGAGATGAAGCCGATGCAATCTATTTAGGGGCAATCGGGCATCCAGGGGCAACTTTGCCAAATGGAGATCTTGCTGGTGGTTCAGTTATTTTAGGGATGAGAAGTGGATTAGACCTTTATGCAAATGTTAGACCTATCAAACTCTATGAAGGCGTACCACACAAGATACATGGTAAATTTACTCAAGTTTGGCAACCGGGAATGGTCGATATGACCATTCTAAGAGAAAATACAGAAGGATTGTATCATTCATTACTAAGGAGAAGCGCTGACCGAGCCTTGGGTAGAGAACCTTACGAGCCACCGGTACTAGAATTTCCTGGACTCTCTGGTGAAGTTGCTTATGATCCACGGCCAATTTCATCAGTTGGTAGTGAACGCCTAATGCGCATGGGATTCGAAATTGCAGAAACAAGAAATGGTGCACCAGTAGATGGAGTTCAAAGGGTAACTTGTGTAGATAAATCAAACGTAACTAGGGGATGCCAATTATTCCGCAGTGTCTTTGAGAAAGTCGCACTAGATTATCCAAAGTCCGAACTCGATTACAGTTATATTGACGCATTTATGCAGTGGATTACACGTTCTCCTGAATACTATGATGTTGTTGTAACTTCCAACATGTTTGGAGACATTGCAACTGATTTAGGCGCAGTTTTGCAAGGTGGTATGGGAATGGCAGCATCTGGCAACATTGGTGACAAGCAAGCATTCTTCGAACCAGTTCACGGCTCTGCACCAAAGCACGCAGGACAGAACAAGGTCAATCCTATCGCTTCAATTAATTCAATTCAAATGATGATGGATTGGTTAGGGCGTAAAAAATCCAACGACCAAATGGTTCAGATTGGAAAACTAATCGATGAAAGCGTAGCCGACCATCTCAAAGATGGTAAGAATCTGACCTACGATTTAGGTGGTAAATCTTCATGTTCATTCGTCGGAGAGAGTATTTCATCTAGACTAGCAGATAAACTTGCAGAACAATTTTGATTAAGATGTCGTGGAACTTCTTTGCTTCCACTCGTTTTCAAATTCTGACCACAAACGCTGTTCAATTTCTTTCCTAAGTTGTGCTTCTAGTACAGGAATAATCTCTAAAGCGACCTGTTGGCGAATTTCAAGCGCCATCTCGGACCGAACACGCCCTTCTGTCAAACTTTCAATTTCTTGGCGTTGAGCACTCGAGATTTGTTCAGAATCATTATGTTCACTATGATAGCGATTTATTTCTGCTTGAACAATTCGTTCAATTTCTGTCATTAACCTTGAAACAATTGCCAATTCCCAGTCTTCAGTCGGATGGGGCACATTCATCCTCGACGCTTCATTTTTCAATGTTTGAACTATTCTAGCACGGATAGGATTTCCAACTTCAAAATCATAAGCACCGGAAACGAACCCAACCAAGGAGTCAACCCAGTCACTATCTGAGATATTATTTCCACATCCCGGGCATCCAATCAATTCAGAATCATCGCCGTCACTGTCATGTTCTGAGGAGTCTAAATCTTTTGCAAGTTTACGGCCGATTCTCCTTTTTGGAGCAGGAGCGAGTTCTAAATCAAATGAAACAGTGGTGCCAAATGTATTTGCTTTTTGGCTCCCCGAATCACTTCCTTCTCCCATTTCGATCGTTAACAGTACTATGTAGGGTATTAAAAGTATTTCGCCGGCTTGAGCCATTATCGGCAAGTTTCTTTCCGGAAAACGGCAAATCAGCCACCAATCTGTTGAAAAACACCCTTGCTTATGAGGACAAACTGGAAGTAATGTGGTCTATTGCAGACTGAAGATGGCCATTATTATCATAATCAGTGCGCGGTTTTCTAAGGATTTTTTGCATAGAACCACGCAGTAGATTTTCGGCCACTCTTGATAATTCATCAACGATGGTAACACTACCCATCTTTGCTGAGCGTGATAATGGATTCAAATCTATAACGAGAACTACTTTGCCCATTGCGACAAGTGCCTCGCAGCGATCACCATCTTCAAGAGGAACCAGAATCACATCGCTATTGAAAATTCCACTTTCACAACATTTTGCTCTTGGCCCTTCAAGTCCAGGTATTTTGGCATCTGGGTTTTCACCTAATATTTCAACATCCAATTGATTAGTATCTCTTATTTCATAAAGATGGCTTAGTAAAGCTTTCATTCTTTCAGGGGTGCGATAAAAAACATTGACTTCTACAGGTATTTTGAGTAAACTTGCTAGTTGCATTAATTCCTTTCCTGCAAGAGCGATTGCATTTCCATTCAAACTGATTACAGCACAGTCAGCATTTTGTAAATGTGCCAACGCCTCCATTGTAGCATCATGCGCACTCGCAATTGTAGCCTCGCCAAGGAGGTAATCGAATGCCTCACCTCTTCCATGTGCAATCAACGCACTATCGGCAAGCATCCCTGCCTTCGCAGCCATTTCTAAACGATGACGCATCAATAATGATTGATAGCGTGGATGGCTTTTATCAGCAGCAAAATCAGACATTACAACGCCCCCTCAAGCACTGTTGACCAACATTGAAACATCGAGTGGTGCAACACCTCGATTTATTGTGCTGGTTGAAAGGATATCTAGTCCACATTCCTTCCAATCATTGATATCGTCGAATGTAATTCCACCACTCGCTTCAAGAATAACGTGTTCGCGAACTTCTAATTCAGTCATTTCATCAGCAACTGCTTTACATCGTTCAGGATTAAAATTATCCAACATAATTACTAATTTAGATAAATTTTCTGAAGAACGGCGGGATGACCAAATCATCGCTGCCATCATCGCTTCTTTTTCTTCTCTAACCTCTACTTCTAGGAAAGCACCACACTGTTCAATATCAACAGATTGCAGATATGAAGTAATCCGATTGGCATGACCATCGATGTCGCTCAACATAGTTGCGAGGTCATTTTCTTTGATCATTATAGCATCATTTCTATTGAGGCGATGCGTTAACCCGCCACCCATATGAACAGCCCATTTATCCAATAATCCCCAAACAGTTTTTCTGGTACAAGCGATTTGATTTGGTGCGACAGAAGACCATTTCTTAGCCTCAGAAGCAATTCCAGATAAGTATCCAATAATATTCAGAATACTTCTTTCCATCATCAAAAGGGATTCTCTATCGCCGCTAAGGGTGGCGATTTCATCACCACTGGATACTTGCTTGCCATCACTTGCTCGCCATGATATTTTCAGTGACGGAGCCCAAATTTGTATCATGTGGTCAACAGCACAAGTGCCAACAATAATTCCATCAGCCTTGGTAATGAGGGTGGCTTCTACTTCATCGCCTCTTCCAAAAGAGGGCATGTCTATTCCGTCATCGGCCACAATTGCGCCAACCCAACGGTCAATACTGCTGAGAAGTAACCTGCTAGGGCCTTCTTCCGCAGTCCACAACAGGTGGCCACGGTGATGAGGGGGTTTCGCCTTCTCTGCCATGACAACTGCTATGTGTGACTTAACTTCAATTAATCGCTTGCCGCTCAAACATTGATGGGCGATGAGTTGCACGGCCTAACATGGTGCGAGTCCTCGTCATAGGAGCAGGTCTGGCTGGACTCTCAGCAGCATTGGCCGCAACCTCTGCTGGACACCATGTTGTAATCGTTGAAAAAGCAAAAAGAATTGGTGGGCGAGGTACTTCACAACATATTGATGATTTTGCAATTGGCTATGGTCCTCATTTTGTTTTGAATAAAGGGCCATTGGTGAGATTAGCAACAAAACTCAGCACTGTAAAAATTGCTAAGTCACCCTTGCGCCTGCATCGTATAGAAAGCGTTTCTAATGGAATTATTAGGCCTCAAGGAAATCCTAGAAAAGTAATTGAAAACAAAAAAGCTCTCAAGTCAAAAGATCCGACCAATCCCCATGTAATAAATGCCCAATTCATTAGTGGTTGGGGCGTTGACTCTGAATCAAGATATAGAGCATTAACAAAAGGTAATCTCTCTTGTGTTGGGGAAGGTTGGTCGGGATTAGTTGGCCGTTTAGCAATGGCATTAGATGAAGTCGGTGTACTGATAGATTCCAACTTAGAAGTGGTTTCTATCGAGCAAGGCAAGGCGCTGATAAGTGATGGAAAAACAGTTGAAACTGACGTCATAATATTGGCTTGTGGCCATAGCAAAACACGTAGTTTTGTAGGTGAAATGACCTCTGACGCGGGGGAAATCGGCTTGCCACAATGCCAACCAATTACCGCCTCAATCGTTGATGTATCCCTTGACTCCAAACCTCTTCAACAACTTCAGGCAATAGTTGATGGTGAGAATAAAATGGCTATTTTTGATATGAAAAACATCCACCCAGGGATTGGTCCTAGTGGCAGTTTATTGAGTGCGATTGCAACTGGTGGAAGTGAGCAATTTAATTCTTCACAGGAACGTCTTGATGGCCTCTACAAATTCATGGATGAGAGGGCTAGTGGTTGGAGAGAACACATTATTTCACAAAGAGGACAGAGTAAAATTTCACTTCATCCAAATCCAGAAACTCCAATTAAATTTGATACCTTTTCGAATCACAATGTTCTATTGGCTGGAGATTGGGTTGACAATGAATTTTCATTAGCCGATGCTGCTGTTGAATCGGGCAGGCAATGTGGCAGGCATATCTCAAACTTATTTGGTTGAATCCTTATCCACCGCCTAGCATGAGAGGGGAACATGCGCTTAGTGTCATGGAATGTCAACGGTCTTCGGGCTGCAATCCGCAAAGGAATAGATGGATACTTTGAATCGGTTGATGCCGATATTTGGATGCTGCAAGAAACTCGCGTTTTGGAAGAACAGTTTCCTAAGGGTTGGAACTGGCCAGATGGCTATTCAATACACCTCCACCCAGCGGAGAAAAAGGGTTACTCGGGGGTTGCAACATTATCGCGTGGAGAAATGGAACTGATTAGAACTGGTAAGGAAAGCAAACTAGATCCAGATGATTCAGAGGGTAGAATAATTGTTTCAAAGCATGGTCAGTTAACCTGTATCAATACCTATTTACCAAGCGGTTCAAATAAAGAAGAACGCCAAATCTTCAAAGAATCTTGGATGGCTGAATGGAGACAATGGTTACAACCATTCCTAGCATTGGATACTCCAGTAATAGTTTGCGGCGA
>Ga0209711_10001488_pt1 | contig 22708 bp, 14 predicted proteins | sample ArcticOcean_MG_C_7_FD_187441 | JGI IMG/M metagenome (GOLD analysis project Ga0209711, IMG submission 187441) | Marine microbial communities from western Arctic Ocean - ArcticOcean_MG_CB11_88 (SPAdes) (version 2) | ecosystem: Environmental > Aquatic > Marine > Oceanic | place: Arctic Ocean...
TTTTCAGATTCCTCAGAATAATTAGTTAAATCCAGTCTTATTTTTTCAAGGTTTGAAGCCTTAAAACGAAAATCAATAGTTGTATTACAAAATATTTCATCTTTTTCATCAGAAAGCGTTAGTTCAAAAACATAATTAATAACATCAATCTTTGGGTTTTTTGGATATGGATCTCTGAAGGCTAAGGCTTGATGATGAAATGAAAAAATTATTACTAAAATAAAAATATTGAAAATCTTTTTTTTGAATGTGTTCATAATTGATATAAATATATAGTAAAACGATTTTTCTATTCAAGAATTAGAAAATATTACTAATGTATTAATTTTATGCGTGACCTATTTTATTATTAAATTGAAGAATATTTTGGATATAAAAATACTTCCTATGGTTATAAAAATTAAGACTTTTCTAATTGTTCTATTTTGTTTTCTGTTTAAAACTGATTTAATAAGTCAAGAAAAACACTATTTCCAATCTGATTTCTTACCAAAAGAGTTTGAGCTGCGAAGAACTAAAATATTTGATGCAATTGGGACTAATTCAATTGCTTTGATTCAAAGTGCTCCTACTGTACCGGGCTTTAAAGTTTTTAGGCAAACCAACACTTTTTATTATTTAAGCGGTTTAGAGGAGGGGCATGCTTATTTACTTATGAATGGTAAAAATAAAACATCAACAATTTATTTACCCCATAGAGAAAAAGGGAGAGAAAAAAGTCAAGGAAAAATATTCTCAGCTGAGGATGCGGATTTAATAAAAAAACTTACGGGAGTAGATCGGGTTCGTGCTATAGAATATCTTGGGAATGATCTTGTTAGAACAGGTCTCATTAAAGGAGAAACGCCTCTGTTATTTACACCTCTCAGTCCAGCTGAAATGGGGAACGACAGTAGAGATGAGATTCTTAATGGTCACGCTCGAGCCGCTGCAGACCCATGGGACTCAAATAGTACCCGAGAAGCAAGATTAAAAATTTCTCTTAATAAACGCTTTCCTGAATTTGAAGTCCGCGACCTCTCTCCTTTATTAGATTCAATGCGTCTGATAAAAAGTCCCCAAGAAATTAGGATTATTAGTAAAGCTACTGAAATAGCCGGCTTAGGGATTATGGAAGCAATGCGTTCTACCGCTCCTGGTATATATGAATATCAATTAGATGCTGCAGCAAAGTATGTTTTTTATCAGCATGGTGCACAAGGAGACGGTTATCCTTCAATTATAGGAGGTGGTGAAAATGCTTATATGGGACATTATTTCAGAAAAACAGATGAATTGAAAAATGGAGATTTAGTGCTAATGGACTATGCACCAGATTATCATTATTATACAAGTGATGTTACCAGAATTTGGCCCGTAAATGGGAAATTTAATAAAGAACAAATAGCATTATACAACTATATAGTTGAATATAGAAATGCCTTATTTAGACATCTTAAGCCTGGTGTTACTTCAAACCAAGTACTAGATAATGCGTCGACTGATATGAAAAAGTATTTAGTTGGGAAAACATTTGAAAAAGAAAAACATAGAAAGGCAGTATATGAGGGATTGGAGTTTAGGGGTCATTTTCAACATCCCGTCGGGATGGCAGTTCATGATGTCGGTCAGCTACGCAATGTTCCTCTAAAGGAAGGAATGGTTTTTACTATAGATCCTATGATCTGGATTCCTGACGAAAAACTATATATTAGAATTGAGGATATTGTTGTCATAACGAATTCAGGAGCAATTAACTTAAGCTCTTTTGTGCCAACAACAATTCCGGAAATTGAAAAAATTATAAAGGAAAAAGGATTAACAGAATTTAGACCCGCACAAGATTTTTAGTATGTCTTTTTTATCATTTTATGGGTAGCACTAAACTAAATCCATTATTGTTTTTCATCTCATTAATGTTTATTTCTTGTAAAACTGGAAATACTGGAAGTGGGCCAATAAATCCAAGAACTTACTGAAGATGATATGCCTGTGGTTTTATTAAAATTGACTATTACATTATTGATTTATAAACAGCCCTTCTGAATTCCTTTTGAGTATCAGTATTTGAAACACCTTGTCTTGACCTAGAAAGAAATAGTGCAAATAATTTTTTTTCGGGATCAATCCAAAAATGAGTATTATGGTAACCAGACCATCCAAATATTCCTTTAGAAGAATTAGTATCATCAATTTCTGGATTTTCTAAAACAAAAAGAGAGAATCCATAATAAAAACCTAATTTACTTGTATCTGCGAATTCTTCATTTGGATATGATTGTGAATACTTTTTTGTCATTAAATTAATACTATTCTGACCTATAATTTTTTTGCCATTATAAGAGCCTCCATTTAAAAGCATCTTACAAAAATTTGAATAATCTCCTAATGTTGAGACTAATCCTTCTCCACCAAAATAGGCTTCATTATTTTTTTCATAAGACAATTCATTTAACTCATAAGTGAACCCTTTTAATGCTCCAGTATTTATAAAAAGAGGATGAAACCTGCCCCTCTCCTCTTCAGTTAGATGAAATTTTGTTTCATTCATTTCAAGTGGATCGAACAACTCTTTTTTTAAAAACTCAAAAAAAGTTTGATTTGAAACAACTTCAATAACTCGCCCAAGAACCGCTTGATTTATTCCATAAAAATATTTTAATCCTGGTTCGAATTTTAAAACAACTTCAGATAGGTCATTGGTAAATTCTTCCAGGTTATTATATTTAATAGAATTTGTATAACCATATCCATATCCTGGATTACTATAATAACCTAAGCCTGATCTGTGAGTTAGGAGATCTATGATTTTAATTTGATTTTCACAGGTTTGGATTCCACTTTCAGTCTCACAATTCATATTCTTCATTGATGGAATATATTTAGAAACGTTATCTGTTAATTTTATTAGACCCCTTTCTAAAAGAATCATTGTGGCTACTGTTGTTATTGGTTTTGACATTGACCAAATTGGAAAAAGTGTCTCTTTATATGGTTTATAACTTTTACCAGATATATTTTTATCTCCCACTTTACCAGAGTTTTGAATATTGAAATAAACCACACTACCTTCTCTATATACTAATGCCACATTACTTCCTGTGATTTCATCGCTAATTAATTTTTTTTGTAAAATTTTTACCTCATTGAATTGAGAAAAACTTAAAGAGTTAACTAAAAAAAATAAGAGAATAAAGTATTTCATTTCAAATGAATTTATTATTAATAATTCTCTAATATATAAATATTAAATATGATTAAACTATCACACAAAAAAAAGGCAAGTCATCACTTACTTCATTAGTAGCTTGTTTCATTCTTGGTAAAGTGTATTGTAGAACTTATAGAAGAGGATATGCCTGTAGTTTAAAAAAAAACGCCACTAAAGTTAATTAGTGACGTTAGTATTTAAAGAATGTTTTAATTTATTAATGTTCTTTAAAGTTTCCTTCACTGTCAACGGACATAACTATTTTCCAAACTACTTGCTTGTAAAAATTTTCTCCTTGCATCATTGAATTAATTTTACTTAAATCTGCAGGAAATTTAGTGTTAGAATTCCATTCAGGAGACAATAAGTCATCGTAACTTTCATATCCGTCAATAGTTATATAATTCCAGTTATAACCATTGCCATTGGGAGACACCTTTCTCGCTGTTGTCCAAAGAACTTGGCTCCCGTTGTTTTTGTTCATCTCTTTTGAAACAAAATTTCCCCAAACATTTTTCTGAAGATTATCGAATTCTGCTATGTCGCCCATTACGTTTGAATAATTAATCTTAAGGAAATTATATCCATTTGAGTTTTTCTTAGCTTCTCTATTTGTACTTTGAAGAATAACATTATAAACTGAATGAGGATTAATATTTATTGACCTCTTTACCAAAGTAGCTGCATCTTTTCCCATAGAGTTATATATCTTTTCAGCTCCATAATCAAATGTAGCTCCTAAATTTTTTAAATTTGATTTATCGCCTATTCCTATATAAAAATAGAAATTTGGTTCACTAGAAGAGCCTCCTTGTCTTTGGAGCATTGCCCATCCTGTCAGTTTCCCCTCCTTTATTAATGTTTGAGCAACTTTACTCCAAAAATGTTTTTCGTTATCTATGTGATTTTGAATTTCGTCGGCAGGAATCAACCTGTAATCGTGCATATAATATTCTTGCGAATAAGAAAAATTGAACACTAATAATAGAGTAATAAATAATAATTTTTTCATTTTAATTTGATTTATGGTTAATAATATTCAAACATAAGACTATTCCTAAAGAATCACAAAGGCAAGTCTTCACTTACTTCATTATTAGCTTGTTTCATTCTTGGTAAAGTGTATTGTAGAACTTACTGAAGATGATATGCCTGTGGTTTATTCAAACACATAAATCAAACCTGTAATTATTAAAATGAGTGGGAATAAAAAAATAATTTGACTAATAAATGTGCAAAATATAAATTCAGCCAATTGCGAAATTCCCATTTTAGTATGTTGTTCTTTTTTAGTAATTTCTACCAGTTGATTAAACTCCATTTTTATTAATTCAGACTTAGTGAGTCCTAAATCAATTATTCCAATAGTGTTTAGTCCTTTCTTAAATCCTCTAAATACCGTTTTTGGATGTAACCATAAGAAATATCCAAATGCTAAAAAAATAATAATATTAATTGGAAAATGTTTGTAAAAACGCGAACCTATTTCCCAACCAGCAATAAATGCTTCTCCTTTAGAAGAGGTGTCACAATTATTCAAAATGTGTTCAATATCATGAATATGAGTAACGTCTTTACGAAACTTTGGGTTTGGAAAAGGAATGTTGATAAACCACACTTTGACATTAAAAGAGTCATAGGCAATCCCTCCGTTTTCAGGGACTCCATTGTTTAAATAAAACTCGTTTAATAATTTCTCTAATTTCATTAATGCATTTCTATATATTATTAATTCATCAATACAATGTACAAAACTGTTTTTAAAGCTTGTCAATAATGGTCAAGTGGTAATGATGCTTTGTAGCCCTCACTTAGCAGTTGCTTTCGGTGGGGATTTTTTATTTAGAATTTACATCAGGTCTTTTTCCGAATTGCCACATTAAAATTCCACCAGTAATAAACATCCATATAGAATAAGCTCCTATTGGAATACCCATTTCTACATTATTTAATATAGAAGTTGCAATTACAAGTGCTAATGTCCCATTTTGTATGCCGCTCTCAATTGTGATTGAAATTGCATTTTTCAAATTTAATTTAAATAACCTAGCAGTGAGATATCCTAACCCCATTGTCACGATATTTAGTAATAAGGTAACTAATCCTGCTTCTTTGATTCCATCTACTAGTTTATCAGCATTGGCAGCTAATACTGCGATAAATACTATTATAAAAATTACTGTTGAGGCAGTGCGCATTGGTTTTTCCATTCGTTTTGCAAAATTGGTTTTGTGTTTGCGAATGAACATTCCTATCGAAATAGGTATCACAGTGATTCCCATTATTTGTATTATAGTATCAATTATGGGTAATTTAATTGTAATATCTGTATTACTACTAAAATATTCTAATGCATAAGATAGAATAAACGGAATTGTCAATATACTTACAATGCTAGCAATAGCAGTTAATGTGACCGATAATGCAATATTTCCTTTACAAACTTGTGTTATCAAATTACTAGTTGGACCACCAGGGCAACTAGCTAAAATCATTAATCCTACTGCCATTACGGGATTTAAATTAAAAGCTATTGCTAGTGAAAATCCAATAATAGGTAAAAAGATAAGTTGATTGGTAAGTCCAATTAAAATAGCTTTAGGGTATTTTATAATTCTAGTAAAATCTGCTGGAATTAAAGTCATTCCCATACCTAACATTATAATAGCAAGAGATAATGGTAAAAACACTTTACTTATAATTTCTGCAGTATTCATAGGTCTATTAATATTTATTTCTTGATGTGCGTTAATCCCAACTCCTTATATGTGGAAAAAACCTCCTGTTTATAGGTTCTTATTTCCGGATAATAAGAACTTTTATTCTCGTTTATACTAATATCTCCCCATCCTTGATCATCTGTTAAAATGAGGATAATGTTTGGCCGCCGTTCTATTTCAATTGATGAACAGGAAATAAACAGCAAAACAAGAAGTAGCTTTTTCATAGTGTTGATTTGTAGTTCTTTTAAATGTAATGAAAAGTTTCATCACACAAACAAAGGCAGGTCTTCACTTACTTCATTAGTAGCTTGTAAACCTGTTACAGTTTCACTCAAAAACTAATTAAAAATATATTAATAGTATCAATATTCTATCAATTTAGCTCCATTTTAACGGTTATCTTTTGTAGCGTAGTCACCTACCCTTTAATCCCCTTCTATCATTGGTCTGAACATATAGTATTACCCCCCTTTTGATTAAGGGTGGTTTTATACCCCACAGGTATAACCTCTTGCCTGCGCGTGTCTAAATACAATATAAGACTCATCAGCCCCTTTAATCCCTTCTGATACTCATCTTAAGTGGAATATGTTTAGTAATTACTTTGTGTTTAGGGGTCTAAAAAATGGGTACAGGGGTTACCCTTTGTCTCAGGGTGTCTCAATCTTATATTTTGAAACCAAAGATTAATCACGGCACTCACAAATGGGACTGCAGTACTTGCTCCCTAAACTGAAGCACCAATCAAATGAAAAAGATGTTTTAGACCAACCATTGTTTATAGACATCGTAATAAGAGATGAAGAAAAAGGTACCCTTTTAGGAAGCCCACATAAGTATGACTTTGAAAGTAATTCCAGAGAACCATCTATTCATAGAGATGCAACTTATGAGTTGGAAAAATATCCAGAAGACTTATCTGAAAAAGATATTGAGCTACACGCTGCTCCGGCGACCCGGCTTCATATGTTAGATTTTTTAAAAGCAATTGAGGAAAATCATTCACCAACAGCATCAGTAATTGAAGGTCATATTTCCTCGGCAAGTTGTATTCTAGCAAATATTTCTTTGTAGACAGGAAGGCCAATTTTTTATAACCACTTACTTAAGGAAGTGCCAAATGATAAGGAAGCTACCGAACTTTTAGAGCGACCATATAGAGCACCTTGGAAACATCCTCTGCCTGAAAATTTTATTTAATTAGTTTGAATAGCCTTTAAAAAGGCTAAACTTTTTGGAACCTGATCGATTACTCTAGAAGACTCATCTTCAATAAACATATAACGTACACCTAATTCACTTGCTCTTTTTACAATTCCTGCAATATTAATTTGTCCGGTACCCAATACTACATTTGTTTCAACATCTTCTCCACCTGAGAAATTCCCTACAACTCCTTTCCTCAAATCTTTTAAATGCAGCATAACGACAAAGTCAGGATATTTTTCAAGTAATTTCAAAGGATCTTCTCCTCCATGTTGAACCCAAAATACATCCATTTCAAAGGAAAAGTTTTTAGCTTTTCGAGCAATATAATCAAATACAGATCCATTTTGATGAGACCTAAACTCATAACCGTGAGCATGGTATGCAAGGGTAACACCTTCTTTCTTAAGAATTGCACCAGCTTTATTGAAAACATCAACACTTGATTTTGCGTTTTCTATTGTAAAACGATTTCCTTGATGCGGAATCCAAGCACACATAACAAAACGGGCTCCATAACGCTTTGCTTTTTTAGCGACTTCTCCAGGGTTATCTCTAAGTTCTTCATAACTTGCACCAATACTGATAGGGTTTAAATCATATTTTTTAGTAAATCACGAAACTTTTCTTCCTCCATTCCATATGAATCTCCTGCTTCAACTGTGGATATTCCCCAATCTGAAATTATTTTAAGAGATTGTTCAACATTACTATTAAGTTGATTTCTTAGACTATAAAGTTGAATTCCAAATTCTTGAGCATTAATTTGAGTATTAATTAACAGAGTAATCGTAATTAAAATTTTATTAAATGGAGTAATCATGATAATAATTGAATATTGTAACAAATAAACCAGATTTATTTGATATGTCTGTTTTAATTTTTCTTTTGGCAACCAACATATAATTTTCTTTAAAACTGATTAATTATATTTGGCATCTTAAAAATATAAAAAATTGAAAGAAAAAACTGATTTCCCTCCAATTACTATCTTAAATAAAATTTATTCAGTTTGTATTTTTTTAATAGTAATATTTTTTTATTCATGCATTGACGCTGTTTCCCCTCAATTTGATTTTAAAGAGGATATAGTTGTTGTTGATGCAATTGCATCCTCAATTCCTGGTGAAACTTATGTCTCTGTTCAAACAACATTTTTGGAATATGGGAAGTTCAAAACTCAATTTATTTCAGGCTGTAAAGTGACTTTAATAAATAGTATAACTAATGAGAAAATATATTTATACGAAAAGGAAGAAAATTATTTAGTATCACCAGATTTTTTGGTGGCTGAAGGGTCAGAATGGGAATTAGAAATAATTACACCATCCGGGAAAATGTATAAATCAACCTCTGAGATAGTTCCTAATTTAGTTTCAATTGACAATATTTCAGACACATATAATAAAGAAATGTCTTTTGATAATTCTTTAGGAAAATTTATTCCTGGGCATGAAATAAGAATAGATTTTCAAGAGCCTGCAGAATCAAAAAATTTTTATTATTTCCAATACCGTGCTTATGAAAAAAAACAGTATTGTCAGATTTGCTACAGTGGCGTTTTACGTTTTGGAGAGTGTTTCTCTCAAAGTAACAATCGTGCCGCAAGACGATATTATACCTATTCATGTGATGAGGCTTGTTGGAAAATATCTTATAATCAGGAAATCTCACTTTTTGATGACGTCTTTACAAATGGGAAAATGATTTCTAAACTTTTGGTTGGAAAAATACAGCTTAACTCCAAAGAAAATATTTTGGTAGAAATTTTACAACTTAACATTACAGAAGAGGCTTATAAATATTATAAAACATTTAAGGATATTGTTGATAATAATAGTGGTTTTAATGCACCACTTCCATCAGCTTTAATTGGAAATTTATATAATCCCGAAGATTCAGAGGATCCTATTTTAGGACGTTTTACAGTCGCATCAGGAAGAAGTAAATCGGTATTTATTAAAAGAGGTGACATAGCAGAAAAAACCGTTGTCCAAAAAATTCCTCTACAACCAGAGCTTTTTGGCTCTCCATTACCGGGACCATTAACGTATGACTCACCATGTATAGTGGGACGAAATCAAACTAATCAAAAACCACTTTCATGGGAGGAATAATGTTTAACACCAAACGGACTTATTTTTATTGTCTTTTAGTTTTACTATTTTCAGGAGGTGTTTTTGCACAAGAATTTGTACTAACACTTTTTGTAACAGATCTTGAAACTAAGGATCCTTTAGGAAATGTTACTGTTTTGTTAGATCCCTGTAGCTGTGGCGGAATTTCAAATTCTAGCGGTATATTTTCTAAACGATTAAAGGCAGATACATACACCTTGAGTGTTGAATATTTGGGGTATAGCAAAGAAATACTTACAGTTATTTTAGATAAAAACACCAATCTTTCTGTGGCTTTGGAGACGGAAGAGGAGCAGCTTTCAGAAATTATCGTTTTAGCTCAAAAGCGAAATCAGAACGTTGAAAGCACGCAGATGGGAGTTTTCGAATTGAACGCTCGGGATTTAATAAAAATTCCTACTGCTTTAGGAGAATTTGATGTATTAAGAAGTATAACGCTTCTTGCGGGAGTTAACAATACCGGGGATGTAAGTAATGGGGTTTCGATTCGAGGTGGATCGCTAGATCAAAATTTGATGTTATATGAATCAGCCCCTATTTTTAACCCAACACATCTTTTCGGCTTATTTTCTGTTTTTACTCCTGATGTAATTTCTGGTGTTAACATGTATCAAGCTAATATTCCAGCAAAATATGGAGGGCGAATTGCATCGGTAGTTGACATTAAAGTTAAAAGTCCTTACACAGACCAATTTAAACTTGAAGGAGGAATCGGAGTTATTTCAAGTAAATTATCCTTATCAACACCAATAATAAAAGACAAACTGATGCTTTTGGCTGGTGGTAGAATTGGTTTTACAGATTTTTTATTTCCATTGCTAATCCCAAGATTGAAAAATACAAAGGCTAACTTTACTGATAGTACTGTAAAACTACTTTACCTTCTAAATGAAAGGAATCAGTTTACTTATACCCATTTTTTCTCACATGATTTCTATCAATTGGATCTTATCTCCTCTATTGAAAATATAGTTTCATCTTCAAATCAATTTGATTTTGGGACATCTAATCATACGCTTAGGTGGTTGCATGGATTTCAAAACGACACCAATCTGGTAGGAACTTTTGTACAAAGTAATTATCTTCCTCAAAACTTATTTCCTGAGGTTGATTCCTCTAATGTGATTCGTTTCCAATCACAAATTCAATATACTAGCGCACAATTTGAATTTAAAGATAATAGGAATGAATCGTTAAATTTTTATACAGGTGCTCAATTAAATCAATACAATATAAATCCAGGTAGTTTAGACCCTGGATCAGGAAATTCCATAATACCCGTAGATCTAGAAAACGAAGGGAGTCGAGAGCTTTCTATTTATGGTAGTTTAAACTGGAATCCCACAGAGCGACTTTCTATTTCTTCAGGAATAAGACTGACTAACTTCTCACTATTAGGACCATATAACCAAGGTCAATATGACGAAAATGGAATTTTTAAAGGAATAAAAGAATTCTCTGACAATGAAGTAGTTGTAAATTATTTTAATCCAGAGCCTCGTATTGGGGTTAATTATAAATTAGGAGAAAATAGTGCATTAAAGGCTAGTTATGCAAGTATTTATCAATATATACAGAATATTTACAATACATCAACTCCCTTGCCAACCTCTCGCTGGAAAATGTCAGACACTTTTATTCTTCCGCAAAAAAATGATACTTATGGCTTGGGTTGGTATAAAAACTATAATAGTACAGGTTTAGAAATTTCTTCTGAAGCTTATTATAGAAAAACTGAAAATAATTTGACCTACAAGCCAGGGTCAGATTTCTTTCTGTCAGAATTTTTAGAACGTGAAGTAACACAAGCAGAAGGGGAATCATATGGTTTAGAATTAAGCTTGAGAAAAAATCGAGGAAAAGTAAATGGATTCATAAATTATACTTGGTCCAGAAGCTTACTTAGGACAAATGAATCAATATTGCAAGATCGAATCAATAATAACAACTGGTATGCTTCCGATTTTGATCGACCTCATACAGTAAATGCTACTGTAAATTTTGAGGGGGACGCATACAATTCATTCAGTTTTAATTTTACTGGTCAGACAGGACGACCTTATACGATTGCGAATGGTGTTTATAAACAAGAAAACATAACGGTTCCTATTTTTTTGTCTCGTAATAATGGGCGGCTACCGGTATATCATCGACTAGATTTTTCATGGAAAATTGCATACAGAAAAGACCCCAATAGGCGATTTAAAAGTGACTGGACTTTTACTGTTTATAACTTGTATGGCAGACGAAATCCTTTTAACATTTATTACACACAACGCGATGGGGCTCTAGACGGAGATGTTTTTGGAGGCAGTCCTCTTGGAGCCTATGAGCTTTCAGTTTTAAGAGGTTCGTTAGTTTCAATCACCTATAATTTTAAATTTAATTAAATTGTAGCGTCTGTTTTCCTTGAATTATTTCAAATAATTCTTTGTCCATTTGTGGTTTCACTTCACAATTTAAATCAAATCGCATTGTGGAAGTGTTTTTTTGGTTGTATTGCGGCCAATTAGGGATTTTATCGTGATTTGGATTAGCTGTTTTAACAAAATTTATCCATGACTGACTCATTTTATCGGCTAAAATGAAGGCTTCTTTTCCTCCTCCCGTCATCTGATTAGCCAGGGTAATATTGTCAAAAGCAAAAGGAATTTCCATACAATGAAGTGACTTATATTTGCCATCAAAAACAGGAGACTGCCATGTAAAAAGATACATATATACTGGAGCACCATCCTTTAAAAGAGATTTTTCATTGGCTTGATTAACAGCTCCTGGGCGGAACATTAAATCTACATCTATTAGGTCTTTTGTTTTAGTGTCATAAGGATATGCTTTTTTCACCGCCTTAATATAGGCTTCGGTTTTCTCCTTGTATTTTTGTTTTATATAGGCCATTATTTTTTGATCCTCACTATCAACAAACCTCAATGATTGAAAAGGAGCAAATTCATTTTTTGTTGTACCAATTAACAAAGGGATTTCTTTTGAAAGTTCAAGTGCTTCAGGGGAGCTAGTTTGATAGGGTAAGTCCGATCCGTCTTGGCTTGGACCCCAATTAAGTCCAAAACCTAAAATTGGTTTTCCTTCTTTTGACATTTTAGTACTTATAACTTGAATTGCTTTTGAGCTTGCGTCGGCTAGAGCTTGAAAAGGTATCATTTGAATTGTATCAATATTTTTAGGGTCAATTTTTAATTGATATAAAGTTTCAGCCGCTATGGCTTGAGTTGTATTTTTATCTAAAATACCCCCTCGAAATGAACCACTTTGATTGAGTGCTTTATGAAACAATCCTTTTGCTTTGGGCATGGCCATGAGTGTATTTACTTTTGCTCCTCCTCCAGATTGACCCGCAATAGTTATGTTATTAGGATCTCCACCGAAACTGGAAATATTATCTCGCACCCATTCTAATGCCCTAGCTATATCAAGTATGCTATTATTGGCAGAATGATTGTATTTTGATCCATAAGCAGAAAGGTCAAGAAAACCCAAAACATTTAGTCTGTGGTTAATTGAAACAACAACTAAATCTCCTTTTCTACTGAGATTTCCTCCGTCATAGGATGGCAGTTCATGACTTGATCCTGTTGTAAACCCTCCGCCATGTATCCAGAAAAGAACAGGTCGTTTTTTATTATCATTTATACCAGGTGTCCAAACATTTAAATTCAGACAATTTTCATTTGAAAATCCCCAATCATGATCAAAAACAAACTCAGACTCATCTTGAATCTTAGTTGTAGGATTCATTAGTGGTGAAACAGGGCCATACATTGTAGTACTCTTTATACCTTTCCAGGGCAGTAATGCTTTTGATGCTTCGAATCGCTTAGCTTCAGCGTAGGGAATCCCTTTGTATGTGTAGGTTGAATTTTTTATGTAGCCCCTTACCTTTCCATTATTAGTATTTGCAACGGCAATATTTGATCCAGTAAGCACTTCAGACTGTGCATTTAAAAAATCGCTCAATAGCATCATAAGGAAAATTATCAAAAAGTTTGTTTTTTTCATAAAAAGCAAATATTTTATTTAAAGTTTTTTGATAAATATATAAAATGTGAATTATTTGTTAATTTTTTTGTTATTTATTTGGTGTGTGTAACACAATTTTCATACTTTGGAAGTTGATTAAGTCTTCATATAGACTTAATTATTAAAAATATAGTTAAACTAAATTAAACTAACTTTATAAAAATGAAACATTTAAGCAAACAATTTTTCTTTGTATTACTTCTTGTTTCTTCAAGTTTTGCTTTTGCTCAAGACTCAATATCTGGAACTGTTTCGGATGATGAGGGGAATCCTATCCCAGGTGCAACTGTAATAGTTGAAGGTACAACTCAAGGAACAACAACCGATTTTGATGGAAACTATTCTATTTCTGCAGATTCAAATCAATCACTTCAATTTTCAAGTCTTGGTTTTACTCCGCAAACTGTCTCAGTTGGAAGCCAATCTTCAATTGATATAAATCTTGTGCCCAATGCTGAAGCACTTGATGAAATCATTGTAACAGGATATGGTACTGAAACTAAGAGAGAGTCTACTGGTGCAATTTCTACTGTGAGAGCAGCTGATTTGGCAATTATCCCATCAGGGAATATTGAACAACAGTTTCAAGGTAGAATTCCAGGTGTAACAGTAATTTCAAATGGAGCACCAGGATCAACTAGTCAAATCCGTGTTCGTGGATTTGGAGCTTTTGGAGGAAATGAGCCTCTTTATATTGTTGATGGAGTACCTACAGGAAATATTGATTTCTTAAATCCGTTAGATATCGAGTCTACAACCGTATTGAAAGATGCAGCAGCAGCTTCAATCTATGGAGCAAGAGCTGCCAATGGTGTAATTGTTCTTACAACAAAATCAGGTTCTAGAACTAAAGAATCTGGAATCACTCTAGATTATACAGTTGGATTAACTGATCCTAATGTAGCTGGTTCGCCTCAAATGTTGAATCCACAACAAATGGCTGATTGGACCCACAGAGCATATGAAAATAATGCGGCTGCAAACGGGACTGCTGTTTCATATAATCATCCACAATATGGTAGTAACGCTACTCCAGTTCTTCCAGACTATTTGCATGCAAATGGTGCTAATGGGATTGTTGGAAGTGTTGATACAGCTGCAATTCGAGCCGCATTTGAGGCTGACCCTGAAAATGTCTTTTTGATTAAAGCTAACAAAGAGGGTCAAGGTACTAATTGGTACGATGCTGTTACTTCAGTAGCCCCTTTACACCGCTTCTCTCTTGGAGCTAATGGTGGAAATGAAAGAGGTCGCTACTATATAGGACTTGGAACTCAATTCCAGGATGGTATTTTAATTAACAATATTTTTAAACGTCACACTTTAAGAGCTAACTCTAAATATGATATTACTCCATGGTTATCAGTTGGAGAAAATGTTCAAGTTACCTATAGACAATCCAGAACTGTTGGTGGTGGTGGTGGTATTACATCTGCAGATGATGAATCTGAAATTTTATCAGCATACAGAATGCCTACTATTATTCCAGTCTATGATGAGTTTGGAAGTTATGCAAGTACAAAAGCTGCTGGATTTAATAACGGAAGAAACCCCGTACGTAGATTAACTGAGAATGCAAAAGATGATAAAAATTATACTCTAAGTGTTTTTGGTAATGTTTATGCTGAGTTAACACCAATTGAAGGTCTTACTCTTCGTACAAGTCTTGGTGGAAGTTTATTTAACTATTACTATACTGATTACAATTATCGTTATTTAGGTGATTCAGAAACTGAAGCAAGTAATAGTTTTGGTGAGGGATCAGGTACTGGAACTCAATGGGTATTTTCAAATACTGCTACCTACAGACAAAACTTTGGTAAACATGGTATAAAACTTCTTGCTGGTCTTGAAGCATTGAATACAGGTTATGGTCGTCAAATGTCTGGAACAGGTATTAATCCTTTTTCAACTGACTTAGACTATGTTAATTTAAGTACTGTATCAAATCCTCAAGTGAACAGTAATCTATATAACGGAGTAAATTTCTTTTCTACATTTGGAAAGGTTGATTATAATTTCAATGAGAAATACTATCTAACCGGTCTTATTCGTCGTGACGGAGCGTCACGTTTTGGAGCAAATGCTCGTTATGGTACATTTCCAGCAGCATCTGCAGCTTGGAGAGTTACTTCAGAATCATTTATGCAAGGCCTTACTTGGATCAATGAGTTGAAAGTTAGAGGTGGATGGGGAGAAATGGGTAACTCTAATAATGTTGATCCAGCAAACCAGTTTAGCCTTTTTGCTTCCGATAGAGGGAGAACTTTTTATCCAATTGGCGGGCAAAATAATGGAGCTGACCCTGGATATGGGGTATCGCGTATTGGTAACCCTAACGCACAGTGGGAAACTTCTGTATCTACTAATATTGGTTTTGATGCTACTTTATTCAACAATAAAGTGGATGTTATTTTAGACTGGTGGAAAAAAGATACGCGTGATTTATTGTATCAAATTCCTCTTGCTGGTGTAACGGGTAACGGTGCTAGTGCACCTGCTGTAAACATCGCAAGTATGTTAAATCAGGGAATTGATATCCAAATTATTAATAGAGGTAGTTTAGCTGAAGATCTTGCTTATGAAGTTACTCTTAACAGCTCAATCCTTAAAAACGAAATCACTGCATTGGCAGATGGTATTGAATATTTTGACGGAGCAACTTATAGAGGAATTGCTCCCATAAGAAATGCTGTTGGACAAACTCTTTCTACATTCTTTGGGTATAAGATGATTGGTTATTTTAATTCACAAGCCGAAGCAGATGCTTCAGGACAATCAGGTGCTGGTCTTGGACGTTTTAAATATGAAGATATTGATGGAGATGGTCAAATCACACCAGATGATAGAACTTATATTGGAAGTCCAGTTCCGGATTGGACAGGAGGTTTAAATTTGAATTTAAAATACAAAAACTTCTCTTTAAACACTTATTTCTATGCTTCTATTGGAGCTGAAATCTTTAACCAATCAAAATGGTATAATACTTTCTTCGGTTCATTTGAAGGATCTGGAAAATCAATTGATGCATTACAATCTTGGACACCTGCTTTAGGTAATAACGCAAGTGCACCTATTTTTGAAAGTGCTTCAAACCTTAGTACAAATGGAGTTGCAAACTCATGGTATGTGGAGAATGGCGACTTCCTTAGACTTCAAAGTTTATCTTTAAGTTATGACATTACTGGTCCTATTTTAGAGCGTTTAGACATAAACAACTTATCAATAGGAGTATCAGGGAATAACTTATTAACCCTAACTAGTTATACAGGTTTAGATCCAATGATTGGTGGTGCAGATACCAATTTTGGAATTGATGTAGGTAACTATCCTGTAACACCTAGTTATTTATTGAGTGTAAAAATTAACAAATAAAAATGATGAAAATGAAAATGATTAAAATTAAAAACATATCACTTGCTATTGCCACCATTTTGGTATTTACTCTAGCATGTAGTGATGATTTTTTAGAAGTGGGTGCTACAGGCTCTTTGGCTGAAGCACAGATGACTACACTACAAGGTGTAGATGGAGCTCTTATTGGAGCTTATTCTGCTTTAAATGGAGTATTTGGGAATCGTTTTGAAGGACCTAGTAACTGGATCACTGGTTCAATTGCTGGAGGTGAGGCTAACAAAGGGACAGACCCTGGAGATTATAGCACAATTAATCCAATTCAACGATATGAAACAGAAGCTACTTCAGGTGACCTTAATTCCCATTGGAGAGCCCGTTATGAAGGAATATCTAGAACAAACGCTGTATTGAAATTAATCGCGTTATCTGAAACGTTATCAGGTGATGATGCTACTAGATTATCAGGTGAAGCACGTTTACTTAGAGGTCATTTCTACTTTGATTTAAAGAAACACTATAATAGTGTTCCTTGGATTGATGACACAATTGAGTCTGCAGAGATTTCTGTTGTACCTAATTCACCAGACGTATGGGCTAATATTGAAGCAGATTTTCAATTTGCATTCGATAACCTTCCAGCAGTTCAAGCTGATGCAGGACGTGTAAATAAATGGGCTGCTGCAGCTTACATGGGAAAAGCTAAACTATATCAGAAAGATTATTCTGCTGCTAAACAATGGTTTGATCAAGTAATTACCAGTGGAGTATCTCAATCTGGTGAAAAATATGGTCTTTTAGATAGCTATGCTGACATTTTTAATGCAGCATTTGATAACAATAAAGAAGCAATTTTTGATGTTGAATCAGCTAATAATACAGGAAGTGTTCAAAACACAAATTATTTTGATGATTTGAATTATCCATATAACACTGGTGCTGATGGACCAGGTAACTGCTGTGGATTTTTCCAACCTTCATTCTCTTTAGCGAATACATTTAGAACAGTAAATGGTCTACCTCGTTTGAACGGTGAAGAGTTCACAAATGCTAGTGCAGTTGCACAAGATTTCTTAATAGGTTCTGATGCAGCTTTTACTGCTGATGCAGATCCTTTAGATCCTCGTATCGATCATTCAATTGGTCGTAGAAGTATTCCTTATTTAGATTGGATAGCTCACCCAGGTAAAAACTGGATACGTCAGCAAGATTATGCTGGACCTTACTCTCCTAAGAAATATATCTATTATAAATCTCAGGAAGGAAGTCTTACAGATGCTAGTTCTTGGACTCGTGGATATGCTTTGATGAATTATACTATCATTCGTTTTGCAGACGTCCTTTTAATGGCTGCTGAAGCGGAAGTTGAAGCTGGTTCAATAACAAAAGCTTTAGAGTACGTTAACTTAGTTAGAGCACGTGCAGCAAATACAGCTTCTTGGGTAAAGAATCCTGATGGATCTAATGCTGCTAACTACGAAATTTCACTTTACGATAGTTTTGCTTCTAAAGACTTTGCTAATAAAGCAATTCGTTTAGAGCGTAAATTAGAATTGTCTGGTGAAGGCCACCGTTTCTTTGATCTCGTTCGTTGGGGTACTGCATCAACTGAGTTGAACAAATACCTTACTTACGAAGCTCAGTATTTGACTACAAAATTTGGAGGTGCTAGTTTTACTTCAGGTAAAAACGAGTATTATCCAATTCCTCAGGGACAAATTGATATTCAAGGTTCTGACGTACTTACTCAAAATCCAGGATACTAATTTTTAGTTATCTTTCAATAAAATGGAGGGCATTGCCCTCCATTTTTTTTTTAAATAATCTATACATTTGTTTTTTATAAATTACCCTTATGAAAACCCGTGTTATTTTTCTTTTTATAGGATTTATATTTTTGTCATTATCTTCTTGTTCAATTGATTCAAAAAAACTATTTCAAATAATTCCAGCAGATGAATCAAATTTGCTGTTTAACAATGAAATCATTGAAAATGATTCCTTGAGTATTCTCGATAATGAGTTTTTCTATAATGGCGCCGGTATTGCATTAGGAGACTTAAATAATGATGGGTTATTAGATGTTTTTTTAGCGGGGAATCAAGTGAATAATAAGTTATTCATAAATCTAGGAAATTTTAAATTTGAAGATAAAAGTGAACTTACTGGAATTCAAAAAAAGAATCCACTTACCTGGTCATCTGGTGTTAATATTATAGACATTAATACAGATGGACTTTTAGATATTTATATTTCAAATACCCTGCGTAAGGATGATAAGCTTAGAGAAAATCTCTTGTACATTAATCAAGGTAATGATTCAGAGGGTACTCCAAGTTTTATTGAATGTGGCAAGGCATACGGCTTAAATGATCCTAGCTATTCCTCTCACGCTCAGTTTTTTGATTTTGATAATGATGGTGATTTGGATGTTTTTATTGGTGTTAATAGAATTGATGATATAGATCCAAATGTTTTTCAAAATATAAAAAGTGAAACTGCTGTTTTAAGTAGAGATAAATTGTTTGAAAATAAAGGTAGTGTTCTACTTGGACATCCATTTTTTGTTGACATTTCGAAAGCAGCTAATATTAATTTACATGGTTTTAGTCATAGTACACTTGTGCAAGATTTTAATCAAGATGGACTGTTAGATCTTTATGTGTCTAATGATTATTTGAGTAACGATATCGTTTATATCAATAATGGAAATAAAACGTTTACCAATAAAGCCAGAGATATGTTTAAACATTTTAGTTTGAGCTCTATGGGTAGCGATTTAGGCGATGTAAATAATGACGGAAAATTAGATCTTTTTGTTTCTGAAATGCAGCCTTATTACAATAAAAGAAAAAAACTGTTTCAGAAAGGCACGAGCTATACAAAAGAGGTTTTAACTCGTCGCTATGATTATGAATATCAGTATCCCAGAAATGTATTACAACTTAATCAGGGAATGAATCCAGAAACTGGATTACCAATCTACAGTGAAATAGGCATGAGTTCAGGTGTTGCACAAACTGATTGGAGTTGGGCAAGTTTATTTGCAGATTTTGATAATGATGGTTGGAGTGATTTATTAATATTTAATGGTTTCCCAAAAGATGTTATTGATAAAGATTTTGGTGATTTTAGAGTTGCCGCAAATCGATTAGTAAGCAGAGAAAAATTATTATCAGTAATTCCACAAATTAAAGTTGCAAATTTTGCCTTTAGAAACAGTGAAGGTCTTTCATTTACCGATGCCTCTTTTGATTGGGGTATGGATTTTTCTTCATATACTAACGGCGCAGCATATGGAGATCTTGATAATGACGGTGATTTAGATTTAATTCTAAATAATATTAATGACAATGTAACTTTACTTGAGAATAGGAATTCTAATGAAAAGGAGAATAATAATTTTATTCGATTTAAACTTGAAGGTGAGTTTGAAAACCTTGCTCCTTACGGAAGTCAAGTTAAACTATATTCAAATAATAAAATACAAACCCAAATATTGCTTTCAGGAAGAGGATATTTATCTCAACCTGAATCAATAATTCATTTTGGTCTGGGAATGAATACTGAGATTGATTCTATTCAAGTTATTTGGTCTAATGGAAAAACACAAACATGGCCTCAATTTAAACCAAATGATTTATATATTTTAAAGTATGATTCACTGGCTGAATTTCGAATTCAAAAAAACATTGCTAATACGGCTCTTTTTGAAGAGGTCAGTTTTAAAACAAATTTAATTCATACTGACCAAGATGACGATTTTGTTGATTTTAATATTCAAATTACAATACCTCATAAATTTTCCCAATTTGGACCCTCAATTGCAGTGGGTGATCTAAATGGAGATAAATTAGAAGATGTTTTGATAGGTGGAAGTAAAGGGAAATCAGAAGTTCTTTTTTATCAAAAACCAGACGGTACATTTTATAAAGAAAGTATAAATTTAAAAAGGCAAAAATATAAAGTTGAAGAAGATGCAGGAATAGCCCTTTTTGATATAGAAAATGATGGTGATTTAGACCTTTATATAGCTCATGGTTCAGCACAATTTGAGCCTGGCTCAATAGCTTATGATGATGTAATTTGGATTAATGATGGAAAGGGAAATTTTTCTTTATTAGATATCGTACTTCCGAATAATGGACTTAATGCATCATGTGTTAAAGCTGCTGATTTTGATCATGATGGGGATTTAGATTTGTTTGTTGGAAATCGAGTTATTCCAGGACAATATCCTGTATCTGGTAAGTCATTTCTTCTTGAAAACAAAAGTACTATTGATAAACCGATGCTTGTTGATTGCTCAGAAAAATTGAATATTAAATCAAATGAATTAGGTCTTGTCACTGATGCGCTTTGGACAGACTTTAATAATGATGGATGGACTGATCTCGTTGTCACAGGAGAGTGGATGCCTATTTTATTTTTTGAAAACAAAGGAGGTACATTCGAGCAGCTGAGAGATACTGGAATTGACGACGCTCTTGGATGGTGGAGCAGTTTATCCTCTTCAGATATTGATAATGACGGTGATCTAGACTTTATTGCTGGAAATTTTGGGATAAACACTTTTTTTAGAGGAAATAAAAATCAACCTCTAGGCATCATAGCAAAAGATTTTGATAATAACGGAAGCGTTGATCCATTTATCTCTTATTACATTAGAGATAGTTTAGGGCAAAAAAAGAACTATTTATATCACCCATGGGAGGATGTTATTAAACAATTTAGGGCATTGAGGAAATCCTTTAATTCATATGGTTCTTATGGAGATGCTACCTTGAATGATGTCTTTCAAAATCAAGACCTGAAAGATGCGTTGATAAAGAAAGCAAATTGGATGGAAACATCATGGGTTGAAAATTTAGGGAATAATAAATTTGAAATTCATAAATTACCAATTGAATCACAATGGGCCCCAGTTTATGGCATTTCAACTTATGATATTAATAACGATGGATATCAGGATATTTTAATGGTAGGAAACGATTATGGAGTAGAAGTAGGTCAGGGAAGGCTTGACGCTTTACAGGGTTTGGTATTATTAAATAATCAAGATAAGACCTTTAGTTCACTTTCTATTGAAGAATCAAATTTTATCGTTTCAAAAGATGCAAAAAGTCTTGCACAAGTTACCGTAAATGATAATCCTTTATTTATTGCAACACAAAATAATGAGGCTATTCGAGTTTTTAATTTAAAACAGAACAATCAGGTTAAGATAGGTTGGAATCAAAATGAAGAAAGCTGTCTTATTTATCTTAATGATACTAAAATTCAAAAAAGGTATAAAGCAAGTGAAACTTCTTTTCAATCTCAGAGTTCATCTAGCTTTTGGGTGCCTAAGTCAATATTGAAAATTGATTTTTTTGACAATAAGATGCAGTTGATAAGAACAATTAATAAATTTTAAAAATATATTATATGAAAAACATAATACTTATATTTTTATTTTCATTAAGCCTTATTTCATGCAAAAACACTTCAGATGATACAAAAGAAAATATTATTCTTGATCGCGCCTTATATAAAGATCAGTTAGAGGGGTTTTGGCTGGGACAATGCATTGCAAATTGGACTGGATTAATAACCGAAATGGATAAAATAGGAATTCCTTCTAATGGGATGGGAGAAGGGTTTTATACACGAGAAGACTGGGGGAAAAAAGATCAGCCTAACATATGGGGATCTAATGACTTATCAGAAACTATTAATTTTATTTATGCTGAAAAAGATAGTATCTGGGGAGCTGATGATGACACTGACATCGAATATATCTATCAAGAATTGTTATTCAGTAGTCCAACACTTGATATAACAGGAGAACAAATTAGAAAAGCATGGTTAGACCATATTAACATTGAAGAGGAAAATTATCTGTGGGTATCCAATCAGAAAGCATTTGACTTAATGCAAGAAGGAAAAATTCCACCAGAAACAAGTGATCCTGATTTAAATGAACATTATGAGATGATTGATGCTCAATTAACAACTGAAATTTTTGGATTTTTTGCACCTACTAAACCAATAATTGCTGTTGAATTAGCTCATTTAGC
>Ga0209711_10001500_pt1 | contig 22617 bp, 22 predicted proteins | sample ArcticOcean_MG_C_7_FD_187441 | JGI IMG/M metagenome (GOLD analysis project Ga0209711, IMG submission 187441) | Marine microbial communities from western Arctic Ocean - ArcticOcean_MG_CB11_88 (SPAdes) (version 2) | ecosystem: Environmental > Aquatic > Marine > Oceanic | place: Arctic Ocean...
TTAATAACACTTTAAAGTGTGCGCGGCTAAAATTAAGTCAAAATAGTTTTAAATTGTAACCAAAGCAGCTGTTATTTGTATACAAAGTTAACATAACGAAGTATAACATTGTAAACTTGTTTGTGTTTACATTTGTACACATGAAAAAAAGTGACCTCGATCAAAGTCGACTGTTGTCTCCTACAACACTAAACAACTTCCTTAAGGAGTATGCACTATTTGATTCTTTAAACATCTTAGGAACGTCTGTAGAGAATAGACCTATATATTCCTACTCTGAGGGTAATGGACCAAAAAAGGTTCTTATGTGGTCTCAAATGCATGGAAACGAATCAACAACTACCAAGGCATTGGTTGACTTTTGGTTATATTTAAAGACTCCTGAGGCGAAGCAAATGCGAGAAGCGTGCACTTTTCTTATGATTCCTCAATTAAATCCAGATGGTTCCGATGCTTATACAAGAGTAAATGCCAATGGAGTAGACTTGAATAGGGATGCCATCGACTTGAGTCAGCCCGAGAGCAGGGTGCTTCGTGATGTATATGAACAATTTAAGCCTGATTATTGTTTCAATTTGCACGGCCAAAGAACTATTTTTGCAGCTGGAGACGGTCCAATTCCGGCTACTGTATCTTTTTTAGCACCCGCTGCAGACCCTGACAGAACGATCACTACTGCCAGAGAACTTGCAATGAAGTTAATTGTCATAGCCAGCAACAACCTTCAAACTACTATAGCAGGCGCTGTAGGACGATACGACGACGGCTTTAACATCAGCTGTGTTGGTGATTACTTTACGGCTCAGAACACGCCTACGGTCTTATTTGAAGCGGGGCATTACCCATTAGACTATAAGAGGGTTGAGACCAGAAAACACATCTTCAGTTCTTTAATGGCGATGTCGCACGCTATTGCATCAGATTCAATAGAAACAATTGAAACAGCATCTTATTTCGAAATACCAGAGAATAAAAATCATCTTAGGGATATTGAACTGTATAACCTGAAAAAATCGCCAGATGGAATGCCTGTTTTTGGTAATAACATGCTGATTCAGTTTAAAGAAATGAAAAATGGGAATGATATTGATTTTGTTCCAGAAATAGTAACTGAAAACAAGGGGTTGTTGGGGTTGCAAAGGGTTAATGCACAAGAGCATAAAACCTTAATGAATTTGTGTTTTGATGCTGATAATTCTGAAATCGAAAATTTAACAAAAACCATTTCTTTGTTAAGTTTACATCAATTCGTCTAAATCATTACAAATAATGCAACGTTTTTTTTATTTTTGTAATTATAAATAAAGAAAACAATATGCCAAAGTTTAAACTTGATGAAGTTGATCACCAGATTTTAGATATTTTAATAGATAATACGCGGGTTCCTTTCACCGATATTTCCAAAAAGCTATTAATTTCCGCAGGAACAGTCCACGTACGTGTTAAGAAAATGGAAGATGCTGGAATCATAAAAGGTTCTTCTCTTAATTTGGATTATGAAAAACTAGGATACTCTTTCATCGCATACGTTGGTATTTTTCTTGAAAAAAACAGCACTACAAAGCAGTCTTTGATTGACTTAGAAAACATTCCTTTTGTTACTGTAGCGCATATTACAACTGGGAAATTCAATATTTTCTGTAAAGTAAGAGCGCGTGATACCAAACATGCAAAAGATATTATTTTTATGATCGACGATATTCAGGGGGTTTTAAGAACAGAAACTATGATTTCTCTTGAAGAAAGTATAAACGATAAAAAACGATTAATGCACAGAATTTTTAACGAGCTATAAAATAATACTCCACATTCAACATGGCAAGAAAAACAAAATCGGAACGATTTAATGATTACGTTGTTTCCAAATTTGAAATCTATAACAGTTTATTTCTCACATTACCTTTCGACTCTATACCCCAAACCTCGTTATTGCTCCCTTTATTTTCAGATTTCTGTGCCAAAGGTTACGAAGCAGATCTGTCGCCTAGGCAAATTGTAGATCGCTTCTTTGAGCGTTTTACTCAGGGAATGGAAGGGCAAAATAAGCATGATTTATTGTTTGGTTTTTTGAAATACATTGAACGTCAAATTGTTTTGTTTGATGCAATTGAAGACGCTGGTTTTTCTTATGTCAATAATATGCACGGTCGGGGGACTTTGCGCTACATCAAAGAAGCCACAAAAACCAATAATAGTTTTTCAGAATTAAAAGAATACTTGAACCGTTTTAAGGTTCGTATCGTACTGACTGCTCATCCAACACAGTTCTATCCAGGTTCGGTTCTTGGAATTATAACCGATTTATCTGAAGCATTGAAAAATGATGATCTGGAGCAAATAAAATTATTACTTGCCCAATTAGGTAAAACTCGTTTTTTCAATAAAAAGAAACCAAGCCCATTAGATGAAGCCGTAAGTTTAACTTGGTTTTTAGAAAATGTGTTTTACGAATCCGCCGCAGTTATCTACAATTACATTGAACAACATGTTTTTGAAGGAGAAGCTGTTGATAATTCAATATTTGATTTTGGTTTTTGGCCCGGTGGAGACCGTGATGGAAACCCTTTCGTTACCCCAGAAATCACACTAAAAACAGCTGAGCGCTTACGTTTTACAATTTTAAGAAACTATTATAGAGATCTTCGAAAACTTAAAAGAAAAATTACTTTTGACGAAGTAGATCAGAGAATAACCGATTTAGAATCAACGCTTTATCATACGTTATTTGAGCCTGAAAAAGTAAAACAAATTGATTCGGAATTTGTAATTAATGAGTTGATGCAAATTGAGCAAACTTTAAAGGATCGCCATCAAAGTTTGTATCTAAATGAAATTGTAGACTTGCGTAATAAAGTCAAACTTTTTGGTTTCCACTTTGCTTCATTAGACATTCGTCAAGATTCTCGAATTCATAATCAAGTATTTGAAGCAATTGTTTCGCACCCAAAAATACAGGAGTACATCACTGGTTTATCTGAAAATTATTTAGAATTAAGTCTTGAGGAGCGTTTAGCAATCTTGCCACAACTAACAGGTAATGTTCCTGAATCCCTATTCGAAGATGATATTGTAAAGCATACTATCGGATCTATCTATGCAATGAAGGCCATTCAGAAGAGTAATGGCGAAAAAGGCTGTCATCGTTATATTATCAGTAACTGTCAGAGTATTGAAAACATGTTACAGTTATTTGCCTTACACCGGATTTGCGGTTGGGACAATCCAACAGTAGATTTAATCCCACTTTTTGAAACGGTTGATGATTTGAGAGCTTCTCAAGAAATAATGAATAGTTTATACACCAACCCAGTATATAGCGCACATTTGAAAAGTCGAAATATGAAACAAACCATTATGCTTGGTTTCTCTGATGGAACTAAGGATGGAGGTTATTTCATGGCCAATTGGAGTATTTATAAAGCCAAAGAAGAGCTTTCTGATGTTTCAAGTGAATATGGAATAGCAGTTGCTTTTTTTGACGGTCGTGGGGGGCCACCAGCTCGTGGCGGTGGAAATACTCATCAATTCTACGCATCTATGGGCGATCGTATCAAGGCTGATGACATTCAATTAACCGTACAAGGACAAACCATTAGCTCTAACTTTGGAACAATAGATTCAAGTCAATTTAACTTAGAACAGTTGTTGAGTTCTGGAATTTCGAATCAGGTATTTAAAAATGAAGACAATGATCTTGCGGATGAAGATCGTATTACTATGCAACAGCTTGCAGACACGAGTTATAAATCGTATTCAGATTTTAAATCACATCCTAAGTTTGTACCTTACCTAGAGAACATGAGTACACTGCAATATTACTCGAAAACTAATATTGGAAGCCGACCTTCTAAAAGAGGTAATTCTAAAGAACTTAATTTCTCTGATTTAAGAGCAATACCTTTTGTAGGAAGTTGGAGCCAGTCTAAACAAAATGTTCCTGGATTTTTTGGTGTTGGATCCGCAATTTTAGCTTTTGATGAACGTGGGGAATTTGACAAAGTAGATTCTTTATATCAAAATTCTGCTTTCTTTAGAACGCTAATAGCGAATAGCATGATGAGTTTAACCAAATCATTCTTCAAGCTTACCGCTCACATAGGGGAGGATGAGGAATTTGGCAGTTTTTGGAATATTATTCATGATGAATATATACTGACCAAAGCTATGCTTCTAAAGCTTACCGGCTATTCGGAGTTAATGGAAGATCAACCAGCTGGAAAGCATTCTATTGAAATGAGAGAAGCTATTGTACAGCCCTTATTGACCATTCAACAATATGCACTGAGCTCTATCCATGAATTGAAAAAGACAAATGAGCTGAATGACGATCAACAAGCAATTTACGAAAAACTAGTTACACGTTCTCTTTTTGGAAATATTAACGCCAGTAGGAATTCTTGCTAAAAATTATTGCTTGTAGTAGACAAACGAAGCCTTGAATAGTGCAGTTGGTACTTCTATGTCAGTGACCGGTTTTCCAATTGCCTCTAATAAAACAAACTTCACTTTCCCGTGACTGTTTTTTTTATCGTACTGTAAAAGTGTCAGAATGGATTCAATTTCATTTTCAGTGAAATCAATTTTTGGGTATATGGAATTGAAAATTGTTTTGATTTCATCACTTTCATCTGGACTTAGTCCAGTAAGTTCAGTAGAAAGGTACGCTTCTAAAATCATTCCAATTGCAATCGCCTCTCCGTGTAGTAAAGTAGTCTTGTTCTTCTGAGTTAAGCAATAGGATTCTATAGCGTGACCGAGGGTATGTCCAAAATTAAGAATCTTTCTAAGCCCATGTTCATACGGATCTTCTAGAACTACTTTATTCTTAATACCAACCGAATGATGAATTAACTCTTGAATGTCTTCGGATGATATTTTCGTATAATCTTTTAAATGATTCCAATAGTCTTGATCTTGAATCAAACCATGCTTTAGCATTTCGGCATAGCCGCTTCTATATTCTTCAGAAGGCAAGGTGTTTAAATACTGAGGATCTACAAGAACCATTTTTGGGTTTACAATAACCCCAACTTGATTTTTCAAAGCACCAAGATCAACTCCTGTTTTTCCACCTACCGATGCGTCAACCATAGCGAGTAGGGAAGTAGGGATGTTGATAAAGTCAATGCCTCGTTTGAACGTCGAAGCAACAAATCCGCCCAAATCGGTAACAACGCCCCCTCCTAAGTTGATTAGGATGCTTTTGCGGTCTGCACCAAGCTCAGAAAGTACACTCCAAATCCCAGAACAGGTTTCAATATTTTTATTTTCTTCTCCTGCTTCAATTGAGATAATTTCAATGGTAGATTCTGTTGATAAATTGCTCAAGAATATTGGAAGACAATGTTCTTCAGTATTGGTGTCTGCAAGCACAAAAACAGAAGAATATTGCTGTGATTCTAAAAATTTATTTAATATAATATACTGTTTTTCAGTAAATTCTACCTTGTAGCCCTTTGCAGTAATGGATTTCATCGATTATATTTTATTTATGAGAGGGCAGTTCAATTTTTGAGCTGCTTTTTTTTTGTAAAATCTCTTATTATTGTCTTATTAATCTGAAACTCTAATTGACAATATTGTTGCACTCTTTGCACAATTTTCAACTTTCAAATCATATTCCCTAAGCTCCAGTTCTGTTTCAATTAGATATATTTTACAGCTATCTTTTTCAATTTCGCTTAAGCCAAAATTAATATCACCTTTTTTAATTAACGCCTGAATAGTTAAGGAGTCTAAAGTAAACGGCTGAGATACACCAGGTGAATAAGCCCATTCTTTCTTAGAAAGATTATTTAGGACTCTCGCATCGGGACTGTAATTGCATTGGGTTCGCTTACCATTTAAAAAAAACGCTAAAAAAATTAACCCAGCTGAAAATCCACCCAAATAATATCCTAATCTCTTTATAAAACTCATGTAATTTTTTTTGTAAAAATAAGATTCTTTCTCTTAGCTAAACTCTATTTTACGAGTATTTTGATCGATATATTCTAATTTAATACGATGTACTTCCTGTGGTAGTAGGGGTTGTATTTTTTCAGCCCATTCAATTAAACAGATGGAACCTGAGTCCAAGTATTCTTCAGCTCCAAAATCATAAGCTTCTTCTGGAGTTTCGAGACGATAGCAGTCAAAGTGGTAAATTGATTTATCATCCTTTGTTTTGTATTCATTAATTAAGGAAAATGTAGGACTGCTGACGGTATCAACAACATTCAATTGTTTGCAAAGTGCTTTAATCAGAGTCGTCTTACCCATTCCCATGGAGCCATCGAACAAAACTATTGGATGACTAATTCGTGTGCTAAGTTCCTTTGCAAGTGCGTCAACATCGTTCAGTTTGAATACTCTAATCATGAGTGAATTACTTTTTCGGTTGTAAAACTACAAAAGGAATTATAATTTCTTCCATAGAAATACCTCCGTGTTGGTAGCTATTATTGAACAAGGTGGCGAAGTGATGGTAATTCTTTGGGTAGACAAAGTAATTGTAATCCAATGCAAAAATATAAGTACTATTTAAATTGATTTTTGGAAGCTGAATTTTCTCTGGCTTATCAATTGCAAATACTTTTTTAGAAGGAAAAGTCAAACTTCTACCTGTCTTGTATCGAAGATTCACACTCGACTCTTTATCTCCCACTACTTCAATAGGTTGAATAACGTTGATCGTTCCATGATCTGTTGTGATTATCAACTGAAAATCGAGCTTTCTTGCTTCTGAAAGTATTTCAAATAAAGGAGAGTTTTTAAACCAACTTGCAGTTAATGATCGATATGCTTTGTTGTCCGATGCCAATTCTTTAATGATTTCCATTTCAGATTTTGCATGAGAAATCATATCTACAAAATTATAAACAATTGCAGTTAGCTTTTCATCTTTATGGTTGTTTAGTGACTTTGCGAGTAGTTTACCGTTTTTTAAATTTGTTATCTTGTGATAACTCATTTTCCCGTCGATATTCAGACGTTTTAACTGGGCTTGTAAAAGCTCTTTTTCAAATAAGTTTTTCCCACTTTCATCGGTATCATTTTTCCACCACTGCGGATATAGCTCTGATATTTTCAAAGGAGTACAGCCCGAGAATAGCGCATTCCGAGCATATTGTGTAGCCGTTGGCAATATGCTGTAGTAGGTTTCTTCTTTTTCTTTCTGGTAAAAATCAGCTAATAGCGGCTCAATGGTTTTCCATTGGTCCATTCGTAGATTATCAATTACCAGTAGGAGTGTGGGTTTATTTTCTTTTAATAAGGGTTTTACTTTATTTTTAAAAAGGGTATGCGATAATTCGGGCGCAGCAGCTGGGTCATTCATCCAACTTTCATAGGATTTGGATATGAACTTAGAAAACAAAGAATTAGCTTCTTTTATTTGACTTTCAAAAATCTCCATCATCCCAGGATCTACTAGGGATTCTAACTCCAATTCCCAGAAGATCATTTTCTGATAAAATACTGCCCACTCATCTGCAGTACTCAAATCCATGAGTTCCATACTGATTTTGCGAAACTCTTGTTGGTAGTTTCGAGTAGTTTTTTCTGCAATCAAATTCTTGTGCAAAAGGTTCTTTTTTAGAGACAGCAAAATTTGATTAGGATTAACAGGTTTTATTAAATAGTCAGATATTTTAGAACCGATTGCATCCTCCATTATATGCTCTTCTTCGTTCTTAGTTACCATAATTACAGGAAGTTCTGGTTGCTTACTCTTTATAAGAGACAAGGTTTCTAATCCGCTGAGCCCTGGCATGTTTTCATCTAACAAAACTGCTTCAAAGTGGTTTTGCTGAACAAGATCAATGGCTTCTAGGCCGTTGTTGCATGGAGTAATTTGATAGCCTTTGTCGAGAAGAAAAAGGATGTGTGGTTTGAGGAGATCAACTTCATCGTCGACCCATAAAATTTGGATTGGCTCTAGATTCATTATATTTGTTAAAAATTAGCAATTTGAAGATAAATCAAAAATTGACCTTATTAAACGATCCAATTTACGGATTTATTCACATCAATGCCCCCATAATTTTCAAATTATTAGAGCATAAGTTTTTTCAACGTTTGAGAAGAATTACACAAATGGGGCTTTCTTCGTTGGTATATCCTGGTGCACGTCATAGTCGCTTTGAACACGCATTAGGCTGTGTTCATTTGATGCAAAAAACAATTTCAATATTAAGAGCCAAAGGTGTTCAAATAACTGAAAAAGAAGGGATTGGAATGCAAATTGCTATTTTATTGCACGACATAGGGCATGGACCTTTTTCTCATGCAATGGAAAACAGTATCGTGGTTGGGGTACATCACGAATCATTATCGTTAGAATTCATGTCAACTTTGAATAAGGAGTTTGAAGGCGAACTAACCTTGGCAATTTCAATTTTCAAAAACGAGTATTCACAGAAGTTCATGCATCAATTGGTTTCTGGGCAAATTGATTTGGATCGAATGGATTATCTAAAACGAGATAGTTTTTACACTGCAGCAACAGAGGGTAATATAAATTCAGAGCGTATCATTACTATGTTTAATGTAATTGATGATCAATTGGTTATTGAAGAAAAAGGTATGCATTCTGTTGAAAAATTCTTAATTGCTCGACGTTTGATGTACTGGCAAGTTTATTTGCACAAAACAAGTTTAGTAGCCGAGTTACTGTTGGAGCGAATTTTACTTCATGCACGTAAACTTTTTAAAGAAGGAGTAGAGTTGAAGACATCAAATTCCTTAGCTTACTTCTTAAACCACGATATAAAGGCGATCAATACGTTGGACCTTCTAAATCGGTTTGCTTTACTTGATGATTACGATATTTTAGCAGCGCTAAAAGAGTGGCAACACCATTCTGACTTTGTTCTTCGCGATTTATCCAGCAGAATATTGAACCGAAACCTATTGAAAATTAGAATTCAGAACACACCCTTTGATTTGGAGCAGATTGAAGAGAAAAAATCCTTGCTTGCCCCATGGAAGCTGTCAAAGGAGCAATTAGATAATTATGTTTTTACTGGAGGCATTTCGAATCAGGCGTATGTTCCTGATAACAAGACGATAAAGATATTGACAAAGTCAGGTGAAGTCAGTTCTTTGCAAGAACATTCAGAATTATTTGTTGGAAATTCATTTTCAAATGTAGAATCAAAATTTTATCTCTGCTTCGCAAAGCCCAGTTTCTAAGCTAATTTTTATACTTTTGCAGCAATGAAATTTACCGCTAAACAAATTGCAGGTATTTTGAACGGATCTATAGAAGGAAATCCTGATGTAGAAGTTCATCAACTCTCTAAAATTGAAGAGGGTATCGAGGGTTCTCTAACCTTTTTGGCAAACAAAAAATACACTCCTTTTATATACGAAACTGAAGCATCAATCGTAATCGTTAATCAGGATTTGGTTTTAGAGAATAAGGTTCAGTCTACACTAATTCGTGTTCCTGATGCATATCAAGGATTTTCTAAACTTTTAGAATATTACAATACCCTAGACACTGATGAAAAAGGTGTAATGCAACCCGTATCAATTCATGAAAGTGTTGTTTTGGATGCTTCATGTTATGTAGGTGAGTTTACAGTAATTAAGAAAAACGTTCGAATCGGTAATCAAGTAAAAATACACCCGCAATGTTTTATTGGGGAAGGTGTAGTCATTGGTTCTGGAACTGTTATTCTCAATGGTGCCAGAATACTGTCACGTACCGAAATAGGTAAAAATTGCGTTATCCATCCGGGTTGTGTAATTGGATCTGAAGGTTTTGGATTTGCACCTCAAACAGATGGGGCTTATAAAAAAGTTCCGCAGACTGGGATCGTCAGAATCGGTAACAATGTAGATGTTGGAGCAAATTCAACAATTGACCGAGCTACTCTTGGCGCTACTATTATTAATGACGGCGTTAAACTTGACAATCACATCCAGATTGCGCATAATGTTGAAATCGGTGAGAATACTGTTATCGCTGCACTTGTTGGTATTGCTGGTTCTACCAAGATAGGGAAATCTTGTGTAATCGGCGGACAAGCTGGATTTGCAGGCCATTTGAAAATTGGGGATGGAGTTCAGATACAAGGTCAAACGGGTGTTACTCGAAGTTTCAAAGACAATACCATGCTTCAAGGTACACCAGCATTCGATTTCACAAGTTATAGTAAATCATACGTACATTTTAAGAATTTACCCAAAATAATAAAACGCCTCGATCAAATTGAAAAAGAACAACATGGAAAATAAGCCTACTTTTCAAACAACAGTTGCTAAAGAAATTACTTTAGAAGGTGTTGGTTTACATACTGGAAAAAATGTTGTTTTAACATTTAAGCCAGCTGCAGCTAATACAGGCTACATTTTCAGAAGAACTGATCTTGATGGACAACCAACCATAGAAGCGGATGTTCAATATGTAACCAACACACAAAGAGGCACTAATTTAGTGAAAAACGATGTGAAGATTCAAACCTCTGAGCACGTTTTGTCCGCTTTAGTTGGTCTTCAGATTGATAACTGTGTAATAGAACTCAGCGCTCCTGAGCCTCCTATTATGGATGGATCATCTAAGTTTTTTGTAGAAGCTTTGCAAAAAGCTGAAACCATAGAACTAGAAGAGGAGCGTGATGAATATATTGTAAAAGAAATTATTCATTACAGAGATGAAGAATCGGGGAGTGAAATGACTTTAATTCCATGGGATAATTATCAAGTAACCACCATGGTTGACTTTGGCACCAAAGTTTTAGGTACTCAAAACGCTTCTTTAGAACATCTAGACGATTATGTTGAGCAAATTTCTTCCTCAAGAACTTTTAGTTTTCTCCACGAAATAGAAATGTTGCTCGAGAATGGCTTAATACAAGGTGGAGATTTGAACAACGCTATTGTTTATGTAGACAAACCATTATCTGACGAAACAATGGAGCGTTTAAAGAAAGCGTTTAACAAAACGCACATTGCAGTTCAGCCCAATGGAATTCTTGATAATTTATCGTTGCATCATCCGAACGAAGCTGCGCGTCATAAATTATTAGATATCATCGGTGATCTTGCTTTGGTAGGAAGACGTATTCGTGGAAAAGTAATTGCACGTAAACCAGGCCATAAAGTAAATGTTGAATTTGCACGAAAGCTTTCGAAAATCATTAAATTAGAAAAGCGTCTCAATGCACCTAATATAGATATTAACCAGCCTCCATTGATGAATGTCAATGATATCATGAAAATGCTGCCACACAGGCCTCCTTTTTTATTGGTTGACAAGATTTTTGAATTGTCAAAATCGCATGTAATTGGATTGAAAAATGTAACCATGAACGAACAGTTTTTCGTTGGTCATTTTCCAGGTGCACCAGTAATGCCAGGAGTATTACAAGTTGAAGCAATGGCTCAAGTAGGTGGGGTTTTGGTTTTGAATACTGTTCCAGACCCAGAAAACTATTTGACTTTATTTATGAAAATAGATAATGTGAAATTTAAGAACCCCGTATATCCTGGAGATACCTTGATTTTTAAACTGGAGCTAATAACTCCAATTAGAAGAGGTATTTGTCATATGAAAGGTTATACCTTTGCCAATGGAAAAATAACCACCGAAGGAGAGTTAATGGCACAAATTGTTAGAAAAGACAGCATATGAATCAACCCTTAGCTTATGTACATCCCGGAGCCAAAATCGCAAACAACGTAGTAATTGAACCCTTTGTTACCATTAGCAATAATGTCATCATCGGAGAAGGAACCTGGATTGGTTCTAATGTTACTATTATGGAAGGTGCGCGCATTGGCAAAAATTGTAATATTTATTCAGGAGCTGTAATTTCTGCTCCACCGCAAGATTTAAAATACGCAGGGGAAGAAACCCTAACCATTATTGGAGATAACACCACCATTAGGGAGTGTGTAACCATTAACCGTGGAACTACAGATCGCCAACAAACCTCAATAGGAACGAATTGCTTAATCATGGCATATTCGCATATTGCTCATGATTGTAAAGTAGGGAATTTTTGTATTTTCTCTAATAACAGCACGCTGGCTGGACATATCAACATTGGGAACTATGTTATATTAGCTGGTATGACTGCCATTCATCAATTTTGCTCTGTAGGAGATCATGCCTTTATTTCTGGTGGTTCCTTGGTTCGTAAAGATGTACCTCCTTTTGTGAAAGCTGCACGAGAGCCTTTATCCTATGTCGGAATTAATTCTGTAGGATTAAGACGTCGTGGTTTTTCAGCAGAAAAAATAAGACAGATTCAGGATATCTATCGTATTCTCTACCAAAAAAATTATAATACAACCCAAGCAGCCGAAATTCTTGAAGCAGAAATGGGTGTTACACCGGAACGTGATGAAATTTTGCAATTCATAAAAGACTCGCAACGTGGTATTATGAAAGGGTATTTTCAAAAAAATTAAACAGAAAAAATTATGGTATCAACTTCTGATATAAGAAAAGGACTGTGCATAAGACATAGTAATGACATTTATAAGGTAATCGAATTTCTTCACGTTAAACCGGGAAAAGGGCCTGCATTTGTCAGAACGAAACTCAAGAGCGTTACTTCTGGAAAAGTTTTAGATAATACGTTCTCTGCTGGTCATAAAATAGAGGACATTCGAGTTGAAACGAATAAGTATCAGTTTTTATATAACGATGGGGATACATACAACTTCATGAACTCAGATGATTACAATCAGATAACGATTGAAAAAAACATTTTGGATTCACCCGAATTGATGAAAGAAGGGGAGATCGTTTCTATTTCGATCAATACTGAAGATGATATGCCCTTATCGGTTGACATGCCTGTAAGTGTCATTCTAGAGGTAACACATACGGAACCTGGAGTAAAAGGAAATACAGCTACGAATGCTACTAAACCTGCTACAGTTGAAACCGGAGCACGTATTAATGTTCCGTTATTCATCAATGAAGGAGATAAGATAAAAGTCGAAACCGATAAAGGTACCTATCAAGAACGTGTAAAAGAGTAAATTCATAAAACGCAACATCAGTTGCGTTAAATCATTAATAAATAATATAATACAGAATGAGCGTTTTAGTTAACAAAGATTCCAAAATAATAGTTCAAGGTTTTACAGGAAGTGAAGGTACATTCCACGCTACTCAAATGATTGAGTATGGAACCAATGTAGTTGGAGGAGTAACTCCAGGTAAAGGTGGTCAGACGCATTTAGATCGCCCTGTTTTTAATACGGTTGCAGAAGCAGTTGCAAAAGCAGATGCAAACACAACCATTATTTTTGTTCCACCAGCTTTTGCTGCAGATGCAATAATGGAAGCTGCTGACGCTGGTATTAAAGTAATTATAACAATTACAGAAGGAATTCCTGTAGCAGATATGGTTAAAGCTTCGAACTATATTGCTGGTAAAGATTGCCGCTTAATAGGTCCTAACTGCCCAGGAGTAATTACTCCAGGTGAAGCTAAGGTTGGTATTATGCCAGGTTTTGTTTTCAAAAAAGGAAATATCGGAATCATTTCTAAGTCAGGTACGTTAACCTATGAAGCTGCGGATCAAGTTGTCCGCGAAGGATTTGGTATTTCTACAGCAATTGGAATTGGTGGAGATCCTATTATTGGAACTACAACCAAAGATGCAGTTGAATTGTTTATGAATGATCCAGAAACTGAAGCCATCGTAATGATTGGTGAAATAGGAGGTCAACTAGAAGCTGAAGCTGCTCAATATGTTAAAGCAACTGGAAACAAAAAGCCTGTAATTGGTTTTATCGCTGGTGAAACTGCTCCTGCAGGAAGAACCATGGGTCATGCTGGTGCAATCGTTGGCGGTGCTGATGATACTGCAGAAGCTAAAAAACGTATTATGGCTGAATGTGGAATTCATGTTGTGAATTCTCCTGCAGCTATTGGGAAAAAAGTTGCAGAAGTATTGAATAAATAACCAAATTATGAAACTTTTAGAAGGAAAAACAGCAATTATCACCGGAGCCAGTAGAGGTATTGGAAGAGGCATTGCTTTAGTATTTGCTCAACACGGTTGTAATGTAGCGTTTACATACAGCAGTTCAGTTGAAGCAGCACAAACTTTAGAAGCAGAATTAAAAGCTTTTGGCATAACAGCCAATGGTTACCAAAGTAATGCAGCGAGCTATGATCAAGCGCACCAATTAGTTGAAGATGTTTTAAAAGACTTTGACGGTTTGGATATCCTGATCAATAATGCTGGGATTACCAAAGACAACTTGTTGATGCGTATGGCAGAGGAAGACTTCGACCAGGTGATTGAAGTGAATCTAAAGTCCGTTTTTAATATGACCAAAGCAGTTCAACGTACTTTTTTGAAGCAACGTAAAGGATCTTTAATTCATATGAGTTCTGTAGTTGGTGTTAAAGGAAATGCTGGACAAGCGAATTATGCTGCATCTAAAGCTGGTATTATTGGTTTTTCTAAATCCATAGCCTTGGAATTAGGATCGCGCAACATTCGTTCGAATGTAATTGCACCTGGTTTTATTGAAACTGAAATGACTGCTAAACTTCCTGAGGACGTAGTCCAAGGGTGGAGAAGTGGTATTCCTTTGAAAAGAGGAGGATCGCCAGAAGATATCGCAAATGCTTGTGTCTTCTTAGGGTCAGATTTATCCAATTACATCACCGGTCAGGTGTTGAATGTAGATGGAGGAATGTTAACTTAATTTTAAAATTATAATTATGCAAAAATTACCCAAAATTGGCCTGCCCGTAATCGCAGGTATTTTTATCTTATTTATTTTTATTTCAAAATCTTCAATCAACATTGGTTATGGTGAGGCTGGAGTTTTATTTAAAACCTTTGGTGGCGGAGTTGTAATTGACGAGCCAGTAATCGGCGAAGGATTTCACATCATTGCCCCATGGAATAAAGTTTATGTTTACAACGTAAAGCAACAGGAGGTATTTGAAAGTAAAATGCAGGTTCTTTCTTCTAATGGTCTTGAGATTTCATTAGACATTTCGGTGCTGTATCAGCCCCTAATATCAGAGCTTGGATTGTTACACAAAACAAAAGGTGAGAACTATTTGAACATCATCATCATTCCTCAAATACGCGCAGTAGCTCGTTCTATCGTGGGACGATACACTCCTGAGCAATTGTATTCAACTAAAAGAGATGCAATTCAGCAAGAGATTTTTGAAGAAACTAAAAAAGTTGTTGAAAATCAGCATGTACAACTCAACGCAGTTTTGGTACGTGATGTAACCTTACCAATCGCAATTCGTGAAGCTATTGAACGTAAGTTGAATCAAGAACAAGAAGCATTAGAATATGTATTTAGAATTGAAAAATCTAAGCAAGAAGCAGAACGTCAGCGTATTGATGCTGAAGGAAAAGCAACAGCCAACCGTATTTTAAGTGCATCGCTTACCGACAAAATTCTACAAGAAAAAGGAATTGAAGCTACGCTTAAATTATCAGAATCTCCTAATGCAAAAGTAATTGTAATTGGAAGTGGTGACGGTGGATTGCCGATTATTCTTGGAAACCAATAGATTAAAGTAAAAGTATTGGCAAAAGTAAGTAGTCGATTGTCAACTAATATTATAAAAAGCCGAACGCATATTAATGTGTTCGGCTTTTTTAGAATATTCATAATTTTGCCTTATAATAATTTGATTTATTTAACCCAACAGCTATTATTATTGAGAATAACAGATTGCTGCGTCTAAAACAATCAGATGCTTCTTGTTTTAAGATAAATTCAATATATTTACAGTCTAATGCAATTAAACACAACACATAACCATCATCATTTTATGAACTCAAACGAGCTCTAAGATTGATGTATATACAACTCTCAGAACCCGTTTGATTTTTCAAACGGGTTTTTTTATTTAAAAAAATATGATACGCATAGCAATTCAAAAATCCGGACGCTTAAACATTGATTCCATGGCTTTACTAAAAAGTTGTGGTATCTCAATCGACAATGGAAAAGATCAACTCAAGGCAGCTGCTCGAAATTTCCCAATGGAAGTTTTCTTCCTTCGTAACGGCGATATTCCTCAGTATTTGCGGGATGGGGTAGTAGATCTAGCCATTGTGGGGAGCAACCTTTTGGTGGAAAAGGGAAATGACCTGGAGATTATTGAGCCCTTAGGCTTTTCGAAATGTAAGGTCTCGATTGCAATCCCAAAAGGAAATCCGTTTGCTGGCATTCACGATTTGGCAAATAAAAAGATAGCTACTTCCTATCCAAATACGGTAAATCAGTTTTTAGAGAAAAAAGGAATTCAAGCCGATATTCACGTCATTAGCGGATCAGTTGAAATTGCCCCAAACATTGGCTTAGCAGACGCTATTTGCGATATTGTTTCTAGTGGTAGCACCTTGTTTAAGAATAATTTGAAAGAGGTTATTGAGATTCTGAAATCTGAAGCTGTTTTGGTACAAGCACCCAATTTAACTTCAGAACAACAACTCTTAATTGATAAATTACGTTTTAGGATTCAAGCTGTGCTTAGAGCCAAACAATCACGCTATATTCTACTCAATGTACCAAACAGTCAAATAGAGGCCGTATCGGCTATCTTACCGGTTTTAAAAAGCCCAACGGTTTTACCACTGGCTCAAGAAGGGTGGAGTTCCATTCATTCGGTTATTAATTCCGATGATTTTTGGGAAGTAATCGACCAACTTAAAGCTGCTGGTGCTGAAGATATTCTGGTTTGTCCAATTGAAAAAATGGTACGCTAATGCAACAGTTCATTAATCCAGCTACGGCAGATTGGGAAACGATATTGAAACGCCCTACGGCTAGTTTCAAAGATTTAGAACCTTTGGTTGAAGAAGTTTTTCAGGAAGTTAAAGCCAAGGGAGATCAAGCTCTTGATGACTATACTCTTAAATTTGACAAAGTAAAACTAAACTCTTTTGCAGTAAGTGTTGAAGAATACGCTCGTGCTGAAAAGGCAGTATCTGACCCTTTAAAAGCAGCGATTCAGCTGGCACGAGAGAACATTAAAACCTTTCATACTGCGCAGCAAACCCAAACAGTTTCGGTTGAAACACAACCGGGTGTATTGTGTTGGCAAGAAAAACGTCCAATCGAAAAAGTTGGACTATACATTCCTGGAGGATCAGCGCCTTTATTTTCTTCCTTATTGATGCTTGCTGTTCCCGCTCAAATTGCAGGCTGTAAAGAAATTGTATTGTGCACACCACCCGATGCGAATGGGTCCATTCCAGATGTGATTTTGTATACTGCTCAGTTGTGTGGTGTAACGCAGATTTTTAAAGTAGGAGGGATCCAAGCAATTGCAGCTTTAACCTTTGGAACAGCAACTGTTCCCAAAGTATATAAGATTTTCGGCCCTGGCAATCAATATGTAACCGTAGCGAAACAGATGGCAACCCAGTATCATGTTGCTATTGATATGCCCGCAGGTCCAAGCGAATTACTGGTTGTTGCTGATCAATCGGCTAATCCCGCATACGTTGCTTCGGATTTGTTATCACAAGCAGAACATGGAGCAGACAGTCAGGTGATTTTAGTTACCACTTTTCCTGCTTTATTGGATCAAGTGCGAGCTGTTATAGCCACTCAAATTGAAGCACTTCCACGCAAAGACATTGCGAATCAGGCAATGGCAAATTCAAGGATGATTGCATTTGAAACTGATGCGGAAGCAATCGCTTTCATCAATCAATACGGCCCAGAGCATTATATTGTTTGCATGGAAAACGAATCTCTTTATTTGGATCAAATCACCAATGCAGGTTCTGTTTTTATAGGAAATTACACCCCGGAGAGCGCTGGTGATTATGCCTCGGGAACCAATCATACTTTGCCTACCAATGGTTATGCTAAACAATACAGTGGAGTGAATTTGGATAGTTTTTTAAAGCAAATGACGTTCCAAAAAATATCCGCTAAAGGAATACAAAATATTGGCCCAGCCATTGAACTTATGGCCGAAGCTGAAGGGCTTCAGGCACATAAAAATGCTGTAACACTGCGCTTAAACGATTTAGAGAAATGAAAAGATCAATCAACATCAATGCGCTTACTCGCCCTATAATTCAAAAAATGCAAGCCTATCGTTCTGCACGCTTAGAATTTGCAGAATCCGATCGGGAAATGATTCTTTTGGATGCTAACGAGAATCCTTTTGATACAGGATTGAATCGCTATCCTGATCCCATGCAAACAAAATTGAAAGAACGTCTGGGTATTGTTAAACATGTTGATCCATCCAATATATTCCTGGGTAACGGAAGTGATGAGCTTATAAGCCTAATGATGGTAGCCTTTTGTGAGCCAAAAGAAGAAGAAGTCTTATTGGTTCCACCGACTTTTGGTATGTATCAGGTTTCAGCCAATTTGAATGGAGTAGCTTGTATAGAGGTTCCTTTAATTTCTGGTTTTCAGTTGAATGTTATAGAAATACTAGCTCAAGCTTCAAATAGAACCAAGTTGATATTTATTCCAACGCCAAACAATCCTACTGGAAATCGCTTTCCTATGAAAGATCTCAAGGCAATTGTTGAGGGCTTTCCAGGCTTGGTAGTGATTGACGAGGCATATGCAGAGTTTTCGCCCGGCGAAACTGCAATTGATTGGTTAGAGGATTATCATAATGTAGTGGTTTTACAAACCTTTTCTAAGGCCCAAGGCCTTGCTGGTGCTCGTGTCGGAATGGCATTTGCGCATCAAGATATCATAGGCGTTTTAAATAAAATTAAAGCCCCATATAACCTCAATGTATTGTCTCAACAGGCGGTTTTTGATCGTTTGGATAATGCCGATGTTGTTGCAAATGAAGTTCAATTGATGCTTAAAGAAAAGCAGGTTTTAAGGTCTGAAATGAAACAACTTAGGTTTGTTGAGGAAATTTTTCCTTCCGATGCAAACTTTATTTTAATACGTGTAGATGATAGTCAATTTCGATACAAGCAACTCATCGACAAAGGCATTGTAGTTCGGAATCCTTCGAACCAATATGCATGTAAAAATACACTTCGAATTTCCATTGGAACGGCAACTCAAAACGAAGCTTTGATTACTGCTTTTAAAACGATGGATCAATAATATATACAAATGAAAAAGTTCTCTTTATCGACCCGCGACGGGACGCTAGCTTTGGAGCCAGCCGATTATCAGCTGGACGCACTTACCAAATTGGAGTTTTACCCCGAAGTGTTTACTTATCTAGGAAAAATAGTAAAAGAATTGGACTATGAATTGGTTATGGTTACGAATCAAGACGGTTTAGGAACCGATTCATTTCCTGAAGATACTTTTTGGCCTACCCAAAACTTTCTCATAAAAGCCTTTGAAAACGAAGGGATTACTTTTAATGAAATCTGTATTGATCGCAGTTTCCCAGCGGATAATGCGCCTACACGTAAGCCACGAACTGGTTTACTTACCGCTTATTTAGACGAAAAGCAATACGATATGCAGCAGTCTTTTGTAATTGGTGACCGAATGACGGATATCGAATTAGCGTATAATTTGAATGCAAAAGGTATCTTCATTGCAAATGATACTGCACTCGGTGCGGAAGAAGTAAATGAATCTGATTTGAGTAAGTCCATCGCTCTTACTACCACAAGCTGGAAAGATATTTATGAGTTTTTAAAATTAGAACAACGCATTGTAATTCAAAAGCGAACGACTAACGAAACGGATATTGCCCTTGAGTTGAATCTCGATGGTACAGGTAAAAGTCAAATTGATACGGGAATTGCCTTTTTCGATCATATGTTGGATCAAATTGCCCGTCACGGAAATATGGATTTGATATTGAATGTAAAAGGAGATTTAGAAGTAGACGAACACCATACCATTGAAGATACCGCTATTGTTCTCGGAGAAGCTTTTGCGCTTGCTTTGGGAAACAAACTAGGCATTGAGCGTTATGGCTTTTGTTTACCCATGGATGACTGTTTGGCGCAAGCGTCAATTGACTTTGGTGGAAGAAACTGGCTGGTTTGGGAAGCAGATTTTAAACGTGAAATGATTGGTCAAATGCCAACTGAAATGTTTTACCATTTCTTCAAATCCTTTACCGATGGTGCCAAAGCCAATTTGAACATCAAAGCCGAAGGAAGTAATGAGCATCATAAAATTGAATCCATTTTCAAGGTATTTGCCAAAGCAATTAAGGTTGCAGTAAAGCGCGATCCTGATAAAATGATTTTACCAAGTACTAAAGGAAGCCTTTAAGGAAACAACAAAACAAATGAAAGTAGTCCTTGTTAATTATGGTGCGGGAAACATTAAAAGCCTGCAATTTGCCTTAGAGCGTTTGGGAGTTGACGGGATATTGAGTTCTGATGTTGCTGAAATTCAAGAAGCAGATAAAGTAATCTTTCCTGGAGTAGGAGAGGCGAGTAGTGCTATGATGAAGCTCAAAGAATCTGGATTGGATTTGGTTATTCCAAAACTAAAACAACCTGTTTTGGGGATTTGCTTAGGCATGCAATTGATGTGTACCCATACCGAAGAAGGAAATACTCCTGGTTTAGGAATCTTTGACGTTGCCGTAAAACGTTTTGACAACAATTTAAAAGTCCCTCAAATGGGGTGGAATACCTTAGAAAAAATTGCATCACCTTTGTTCAATACCTTGGGTTCAGAAACCTATATGTACTCTGTCCACAGTTATTATGCTGGACTTTGCAAAGAAACCATAGCGCAGACAACCTATGGAATACCATATAGTTGTGCTCTACAAAAGGATAATTTTTATGGAGTACAATTTCACCCAGAAAAAAGCAGTAAGGCAGGGAGTCAATTGCTTTCAAATTTTTTAGCTTTATAATATGAGAATAATACCAGCCATAGATTTAATTGACGGTAAGTGTGTTCGTCTTTCTAAAGGGGATTACTCCACTCAGAAAATATATAATGAACATCCACTTGAAGTAGCAAAAGCATTTGAAGCCCATGGAATTCAGCATTTGCATTTAGTTGATCTAGACGGCGCTAAGTCCAAACACATAGTAAACCATAAGGTATTGGAGGATATTGCCGCTAAAACCAGTCTTAAAATTGATTTTGGTGGGGGATTGAAGTCTGATGAAGATTTAAAAATAGCATTTGAAAGTGGTGCGCACCAAATTACGGGTGGGAGTATCGCCGTAAAGGAACCCAAAACATTTGAACAGTGGATTACAACCTATGGAAGTGATAAAATTATTTTAGGCGCCGATATACAAGGCGATCGCATTGCAACCAATGGCTGGCTAGAAACTTCTGAACATCGTTTAGTTGATTTTGTAAAAGACTATCACGCCAAAGGAATCCATTATGTTATCTGTACAGACATTAGTAAAGATGGGATGTTAGAAGGTCCATCGTTTGACGTGTATCGCGATTTATTAGAACAACAACCCGGAATTAAACTCATTGCTTCTGGAGGTATTTCAACCTTTGACGAACTTCCAAAATTAGCAGCTATGGGCTGTGAAGGAACCATCATTGGGAAAGCGATTTATGAAAATAGAATCGCATTAAAAGAATTAGAAAACTTTATTTTGCAATCATGAATGATATCATTTTAAAAGAATTTAAAGAGAATGCAGTTTTCCGGCTTGAAGAAAGTTTGCGTATGATTACAATTGCTTTTTCAAAAATAACAGAAGACATGCTCTGGAAACGGCCAACGGAACAGGGTATGGCATTAGGAAATCAAATCTTGCACAGTTGTGGCAATATGACGCAGTACATTTGTACTTCTTTGGCAGTACGAGTAGATGAACGTAAACGCGATCTAGAGTTTTCTACAAATACTGGATTAACAAAAGAAGAACTACTAAAACAACTCGAAACTACGGTTCGAACAGCTCAAGACACGATACACAATGCCACTTCACTTCAATACGAAACCGTCCGTGAGGTTCAAGGTTTTCAATTTTCTGGCGTTGGAGTCGTATTGCATGCTGTAGAGCATTTTTCTTATCATACAGGACAAATCGCTTTTTGGGTAAAACAATTGACTCAAGAAGATCTCGGGTTTTATGCTGGGATGGATTTAACTCAAAACAATAAATAGTATGTTGACCAAACGCATCATTCCCTGTTTAGATATCAAAGACGGGCGAACTGTAAAAGGGGTGAATTTTGTAAACCTACGTGATGCCGGGGATCCAGTGGAATTGGCACGTCAGTATGCAGAGCAAAATGCAGATGAATTGATTTTTTTGGATATTTCTGCAACCGAACAAAAACGAAAGACATTAGCCGATTTGGTTCGTAAAGTAGCACAAGCAATAGACATTCCCTTTACCGTGGGTGGTGGCATTAGCTCTGTTGAGGATGTAGCAATACTACTGCAAAACGGAGCGGATAAGGTTTCCATCAATTCTGCTGCAGTTAAACGCCCAGAATTGATCAATGAATTAGCAGCTCAGTTTGGAAGCCAATGCATTGTTGTTGCTATGGATGCCAAGCAAATCGACAAGCAATGGAAAGTGCATTTGGTTGGTGGTAAAATCCCAACAGAAATTGATCTTTTCGATTGGGCAAAAGAAGTAGCTGATCGTGGCGCCGGAGAAATTCTTTTCACCTCAATGGATCATGATGGAACCAAAGCTGGTTTTGCAAACGAAGCATTAGCTCGAATTTCTGAGGAAGTCAATATTCCAATAATAGCTTCAG
>Ga0209711_10001502_pt1 | contig 22596 bp, 18 predicted proteins | sample ArcticOcean_MG_C_7_FD_187441 | JGI IMG/M metagenome (GOLD analysis project Ga0209711, IMG submission 187441) | Marine microbial communities from western Arctic Ocean - ArcticOcean_MG_CB11_88 (SPAdes) (version 2) | ecosystem: Environmental > Aquatic > Marine > Oceanic | place: Arctic Ocean...
TTCTTTTGATCGGGCAGCAGTGAAGTAATTATTGAATCAAAAGGGAAGGGTTTTCGGACCTTTCCCTTTTCAATTTAACAGTTTACTTCCTGCTAATCAAAAGTTGCGTTTATTTATTGAATCCAAGGATTTTATTTTGTGGCTGACGCATTCTCTACTCTATTCTCTCTCCAAGGCATTTTTCTCATCATACTAGGCACGGCCCTCGGCATTTTTGTGGGAGCCATTCCTGGGCTCACTGGGGTGATGCTTATTGCCTTGGTTTTACCGCTCACTTACACGATGGATTCGCACATGGCATTGACACTGCTTATCGCTATTTATGTAGGGGCTATCTCGGGAGGAATGGTCACATCTACCCTGCTACGTATGCCAGGAACACCGGCATCTATCGTGACGACTTTCGATGGCTATCCGATGGCAAAAAATGGACAGCCAGAGCGCGCCCTAGGACTTGGAGTGATGGCGTCATTCGTAGGTGGACTCATCTCCTGGTGCTTCCTTATTATGTTAGCTAAGCCCATTGCTAAACTTTCGCTTAACTTTGGACCATGGGAATATTTCACCCTCGTGCTTATGGCACTGGTACTCATTGCTACCATCGGTGGCAAATCGCTCAGCAAGTCATTGTTTGCCGGCTTTCTGGGCATCCTGCTCTCCATGCCTGGTATCGCTGCTGCCACCGGACAGACTAGGCTGACTTTCAATTTGCCTGAGCTAAACGACGGCTTCAAGCTCCTTCCTGTCCTGATTGGTCTGTTTGCTGTCAATCAGATCTTTCGTGAGATCATCAACAGCCGGAAAACGAGCAAAGCTCCCGCCATCCATACCAAAGGAGCAAAAATAAGACTCAAAGACTTTGCTCAACACGGTGTGAATATGGTTCGTTCGTCGATCATCGGCACCTGGATAGGGCTTCTGCCTGGCATCGGAGCAAACATCGGATCGGTCACTTCTTATGCCGTAGCCAAATCAACCTCCAAGACACCAGAAAAATTCGGTACCGGTCACGAAGATGGAATTGTGGCCGCTGAGTCCGCTAACAACGCAACCATCGGTGGTGCTCTTATTCCACTTGTAGCGATGGGTATTCCTGGCTCGGTGGTGGAAGCGGTGTTGCTAGGTGCGCTAGTTGTGCACGGACTTCAGCCTGGTCCACGCCTTTTCACTGAGTCCCCATCCATGGTTTACACCATTATGGGAGCCACCATCCTAGCGAACTTTGCAATGGCAGCGATCATGATGGTTTCGATGAAAAATCTCGCCAAGCTGGCCAAAATACCACTCCCCTATCTCATGCCGCTGATTCTAGCCTTCTGTATTATCGGAGCATTCGCCCTCAATAATCGAATATTTGATGTCTGGGTAATGCTTGGCTTTGGCTTGTTAGGATTTTTCCTAGAAAGCAAAAATATCCCGCTGGCTCCTTTTGTCATTGGTTTTGTCCTAGGGCCCATTGCCGAAGAAAACCTTACCATCGCGCTGTTGTCAGAAACCCCTATCTTTACCAGACCGATTTCAATCGTCTTTATCGCTGTTGCCTTCATCATGCTCTTGTTGCCTATTTTCAAGAAAGTGCGTAATCAATTAAAAATGACTTCAGCCTAAACTCGATCATGAAATCTAAAGCACTGAAATATTTTTTATCGCTCATCATCCTCGCGCTTCTGGTCTGGCGTTTTGTCCCGACTGGAGAAGATTCCGATCGATGGCCACAAAGAACCATTCGCATCGTAGTTCCATACGGTGCCGGAGGTGGGACGGACACCTTTGTTCGTAAAGTCGAGCCCATTTTCAAACAAGAAAACTTGCTATCACAAAGTATCACCATCCTCAACCAAGCGGGTGGAGGCGGCACGATAGGAACACTAAACGTGATCGATGCAGCCCCCGATGGCTACAAGTTACTCTGTCACCACGAAGCCATGCTCACGGCCAAGCTCTCGGGCGTCGTCGATTTTGGCTCTGAGGACTTGCTACCAATCATTCAGACTGGAAAAGTGATCTTAGTGGTTGTCGTGCGGGCGGACTCGCGCTTCACCGATCTGAAATCATTGCTTAATGAGGCTGCCGCTAAGCCTGGAACGATCAATTTTGGTGCCGATGCAGGTTCGGACGCCCTCGCCGCTGCCTTGTCATTGGAGAAACATGTTGAAGGAGCCAAGATGAAATACATCCCCTCTGCTGGGGGCGCAAAGCGATTAACCAATCTCTTGGGGGGACATTTGGACGCCGCTATCTTCAACTTAGGCGAGTATCATGATTTCCTAGCTTCTAAAGACACACCCGCTTCTGAGAATATCAACGCCATTGCCTCATTCGATAGTGAGCGCCATCCTTCTGTGCCAGAACTAGCCACGTGCTCCGAGCAGGGCTTTCCTGTTATTGCCAACAATGCGTATTACTGGTTCGCACCTAAGGGCACTCCACAACACATCGTCGATACCATGCGCGATGCTCTGGAAAAGGCATTCACCCACCCTGACCTGATCAAAGAACTTAATGAGCTATCGATTGATCCTGTGATGCGCTCGGGAAGCGAGCTCGATGAGTATCTTAAAAACCGTATAACAGCACTCGGGAGTGTGATGACACCCATGACTTTAGAAACGGCAGACTTCCCACTCTACACCATCATCATCGTGGCTGTTTTATTTCTCCTCATGTTGATCCTGAAGCACCCGGCGGAGGATCAAATGGGCGGCGAAAAGCAATCTTCCCGGTTTAATAAGCCTGCCACACTCTCCTTGATCATGTTCGCACTAACCATCATCGCACTACAAATCAATGTGCCCTATATCTTAGTGATCAGCCTCTCTATCTTTCTCATTGGAAATATTATCGCAGGATGGGACAAAGCGCACTTCCTTCCTCTAGCTCAGACAGCTCTCCTATTTGCACTTGGAACAGAACTTATTTTTACCCGCTTATTTACCGTCCCACTTCCCTAATCTAATTTTATTTTACGATGTCCAATTCAGCCTCAGAGCTAACCACCATGAAAGCCTTCGTCCTTCACGGGGCAGAAGACATCCGTCTCGAAGAAGTTTCACGTCCTACTCCAGGCCCCAAGGAGGCACTAGTCAAAGTGCGTGCTGCTGGAATATGTGGTAGTGATCTTCACTACCATGCCCATGGCCGCTGTGGTGACTTCGTGCCAACTCAACCGTTCATCCTCGGTCACGAGTTTGCTGGTGAAATAGTAGCTGTCGGTGATCCCGATGATAAATCTCTGATAGGCAGTCGTGTGGCTGTTGATCCCTCACGCCCGTGCGGGCAGTGTCGTATTTGCCGTCAGGGGCGTTACAATCTCTGCCCAGATATGGTTTACTTTGGTTCTGCAAGCGTCACGCCACCGAGCGATGGCTGCTTTGCCGAATACGTCGTGGCTCCAGTCACCAATTGTGTGCCGATCCCCGATGATTTTGAGTTTTCCTGGGGAGCATTACTAGAGCCTCTTAGCGTCGCCACTCATGCCGTGATGCGATCTGGTGGGGTTGCTGGGAAGTCCGTGCTCATCACCGGAGGCGGAACTATAGGACAAATGATCCTCCTCGTAGCCAAGGCATTTGGTGCCAGTAAAGTGGTTATTTCTGATGTGAAACCGTTCTCGCGTAACTTTGCCATCGAGCAAGGAGCAAGTGCCGCATTTGACCCACTGGCAGATGATTTTTCTCAACAAGTCGCGACACATGCTCCAGATGGGTTTGAAGTGGTATTTGAGGCCTCCGGAGTCGCGGCAGCACTTGACCAAGCGTTTCAACTCGCCGCATCAGGAAGCACAGTGGTTCAAGTTGGCACCTTAAATAATGGAATCGCAGTCCCGATCAACACCCTGCTCACCAGAGAAATCCAATACATCGGCTCATGGCGCTTTGCCAATGTGTTTGATCGCGTCCTGGATCTCATCAGCTCAGGAACGATTGATATCCGTGCATTGATCAGCCAGAAAATGCCTTTCTCAGAACTTCCCGCAGCTATCAAGGCTGCGACTGGAGCAGATGTTATTAAGGTTCAAATTGAGAACCTGTAACTACAAGATAGAACAGAGTGGCAATCAATCTCATTTTAGGTTACCTATACTCATCATCTATATTGTAGCTTGTCTCTTTTGAAAATCCTTCTAAATAATCACAATCATCATGGAATTACTCATTTTTTATATCGTTCTTGCACTTGGCGTATCATTCCTCTGCTCTATCTTGGAAGCAGTCTTCTTTTCCGTTACCCTGGGGTTCGTCCAACAAGAAATCAGTTCTGGTAAGAAATACGCTAAGAAGCTAGCGAAAATGAAAGAGAACGTTGATGAACCGCTCTCCGCTATTCTCACACTCAATACCATCGCCCACACCATGGGTGCTGCCGGAGCTGGTGCCCAGTGGAACTTGCTCTATGATAATAAGGGTGAAGCCTTCTTCGCTGGTATCCTTACCCTCCTAGTACTCATACTCTCAGAGATTATTCCAAAAACTCTTGGAGCCAAGCTCTGGCGTCAGCTAGCAAGCCCTACCACATCCATCCTAAGCGTGATGGTATGGACTCTCACCTATCCCATGAAATTGCTCAAGCTCATCACTAGACTCATCGGTGGACATGGCGAAAACCATGGGATTAGCCGCGCTGAACTCTCAGCTATGGCAGAAGTAGCCACAATGTCTGGAGATATAGAAGATGAAGAAAGGCAAATCCTCCATAATTTATTCCTTTTCAAATCCACTAAAGTCCGTGATATCATGACTCCACGCACCGTTGTTTACGCAGTTTCAGATGACCGAGGAATTGATGAAGTCCTGCAAGAATGTATGCAGAAATCTTTCTCACGTATTCCTCTCTACAGCAGCTCTCGTGACAATGTGATCGGCTTTATCCTCAAGAGCGACCTCATGTCAGCTAAGCTCAAAAGCGAACTCATCGATAAAACACTCACTGACTTCATGCGCCCCATCAAGGCAGTCAATAGTAGTGACTCTATCTTTCATGCCTTCAAGATAATGACTCAAAATGCCCAGCACATCATGCTCGTTATCGATGATTTCGGTGGCATGGAAGGTGTGGTCAGCATGGAAGATATCGTGGAAACTCTTCTCGGAATGGAGATTGTTGATGAAGCAGACAAGAATGAGGACATGCAGGTATTAGCAAGAAGCCTGTGGCAGAAACGTGCCAAAGCAATGGGAATCGACACGGCACCGATCACATCCGAAGAGAAGTAAGCAGGATTCACCAACCAACCAATCATTTATGAAATTCTATCTCAAGATCCTGACATTTTCTCTCCTAGGAATTTGCGCAAACGCATCCGAGAAACCTAATATTATCGTGATCATCGCCGATGACATGGGCTGGTCAGACATCGGCTATCATAATCCTAAAGTTTACAGTCCAAACATCGATAAACTGGCAAAAGGTGGTGCTCAGTTTACTCAACACTATGTCATGCCGCAATGCACCCCGACACGTGTGGCTCTGATGACGGGCCGTTACCCTGGGCGCTTTGGAGGCGCAGCTATGCAAGCGAGTAATGATCCCTCGTTCCCGCTCGGCACGCCGACAATGGCATCGATGCTCAAAGAGGCTGGCTATGCAACCTTTCTTGCTGGCAAGTGGCACCTCGGTTCGAGTGCTAAACATGGCCCTAACCACTTCGGATTCGACAGCAGTTACGGCTCATTATCTGGTGCTGTAGGGAACTACGATCACCGCTACCGCAAAGGTGAATTCGAACACACCTGGCACCGCGACGGGGTGTTGATTGCAGGCTCTGAGAACGGCATCCACACCACCGAGCTCGTGAAGCGTGAAGCCATCCGTGTGGTCAGCGAAAAACGTGACAAGCCTTACTTTCTCTATCTCCCTTTTCACGCCGTGCACACACCACTCGATGAACGTGGAAAGTTCATTGATCGTCCGACACAAATCGACCCAAACAAACCAGGGCGATGGCTGAACGAAGACGAAATCCCTTGGTTCAATGACCCCACTGGAAAAATACAAAGCGAATCAGATCCCGAGAAACGCCTGTTACTCGCCGCAGTCCACCACCTTGATCACGCCATTGGTGAGATCGTCACCGCTATCGATAAAAGCGGTCAGCGCAACAACACACTGATCCTATTCTCATCCGACAACGGTCCGCAAGGGTCATGGAAAGGTAATGCCTACCCGGATGACCTACACCTTACCGATTTCAACCAACCGATGCCATGGAAAGGCAAAAAAATCGATGTCTGGGAGGGCGGCATACGAGTTCCCGGGTTCGCCAACTGGCAGGGAAAAATAGCTCCAAATAAAATTGATGATCCAATGCATATCATCGATTGGTTTCCAACGCTTGCAAAAATGGCAGCAGCAACGTTCCAGGGTGATGGAGTCGATCTGTCACCTGTTCTTTTCAAGAATGAAAGTTTACCAGAACGTGATCTATACTGGACTTGGAAATCCCCAGTGAACCGCTGGGCATTGTCCCACGGAGATTGGAAGATCGTCCACTACGGGAAAGGGACTCCCAAAATGCCTAGCACATGGCAGCTTTTTAATCTTAAAAGCGATCCAAAAGAGAGACTTAATCTAGCTGCTGATCATCCAGCCAAATTGACAGAGTTACATCAACGGTTCCTAAAGCAGCGGGCTAAGGATGCGGAAATCAAGAAGTGAAAATCAGAAGTTTCCATTCTCAGAACTTACCGCAGTAATCAAGGCCGCGACTGGAGCAGATGTTATTAAGGTTCAAATTGAGAGTTTAGATGAATAAATGTTTATTCGTAACGAGCCATTAGCCAGGCACTTAATGAATAAAGTGATTGATCCCTAGTTTCATTCTGCAAATGATGCGGTCATGCCTCATTTAGCATTGATCACAATAGACATCGCATTTCTAGTGATTCCCTGTCACCATCCCGCTCGACTCAACAGTCAGCTAATTTCAAGTATCCAATCACCAATCAAATGTCATTTCAATCACTAGGGCTTCATCCCTCACTTATCGAGGCGGTGGCTTCGGAAAAATTCTCTGCGCCCACTCCTATCCAGACTCAGGCTATCCCAGCGGTGCTCGCTGGTGGTGATGTGATGGGGATTGCCAAGACTGGCTCGGGGAAGACAGCTAGTTATGTGTTACCGCTGCTGCATCAGTTCCTGTTGCCTGAGGCTCGTAGAAGTAAGGATAATGACGGTCCTGGCATTTTAGTTCTGGTTCCTACGAGGGAGCTGGCGCAGCAGGTGCGGGCGGTATTTGAGCAGTTTATTGTGGCATTGCCGGATCGGATCAAGTCGTTGGCTGTCTTCGGTGGTGTGGCGATTAGTCCACAAATGCAAGCGCTACGCAATGTAGATATTCTGATTGCGACTCCTGGTCGATTGATCGAACTGGAGGAGAAAAACGCGGTCAAGCTCGGTGCCGTTTCTACCCTCGTGCTGGATGAAGCGGATAAGATGCTGAACCTTGGATTCAAGGAAGAAATTGATGCGATTATCGCTCTGCTTCCCGCTTCAGATAAACGCCAGAACTTACTTTTTTCTGCCACACTTAGCGATGACCTTAACGCGGTGAATCAACTCGTCCTGAACTCCCCCACTGTCATTAAAGTTGCTGATGCTGATGACCATATCGACCTGATCAAGCAGCGCGCTTACCTCGTAGAAACTGACCGCAAGGGCCCTTTTCTGCGATATCTGATCAAGTCTGAGAAACTACAACAAACACTCATTTTTACCAGCTCAGCGTATCAGGCAGATCACATCGCGGAGAAGCTGCGCCGCAACAGGATTCATGCCGAATCGATGCACGGCAAACTAAGCCAGGGCGCGCGGACCGAGCGGCTGGAAGATTTTAAAGCTGGTAAACTCCGCATCTTAGTTGCCACCGACCTCCTTGCACGCGGAGTGGACATCAATGCCCTGCCCTGCGTGATCAACTACGAACTACCACGCTCACCTAAAGACTACATCCACCGCATCGGCCGCACCGGCAGAGCGGAAACCCCCGGCCAAGCCATCTCACTCATCAGCCCCGACGAACGCCACCATTTCAAAGTAATCCAAAAGAAAATGGGCCAATGGATCACGCTAGAGCATAGTGATGAAATTAAGTATTAGGAATGATAAATTAGGAATAAACTCCCATCCTCTGGGCTAAACATCACCATGAAACAGGCGGACATCATACAACAAAAATCCTATGCTTTTGCTATCCGCATGGTCAAACTCTATCAACAGCTGTCCTCAGAAAAGAGAGAATACGTTCTAATACCATTTGAACAGTGATAGTGTTTTTCTCTTTACCCAGTAAGCTTTGCTGCACTTTCAAATCATTCCATCAAACGATCAATCCAGTATCACTGTGAGGATGGCATAAGAACAATTTCTCAGGTCAGGAGCATCAATTGGAGCTAATATCGAAGAAGCTATAGCTAGACAATCTGAAAGAGACTTCTTCGCTAAACTGAATATTACCTAAAAGAAGCTCGCGAGTCAAAATACTGGATAAACCTCCTCACTGATACCGACTACCTCACTCAAAATCAATCCGCTTCTCTTTTAATAGACATCGAAGAAATCCTAATAATATCTGGCTCTATTCTAAAGACTCTACCTGACAAAAATCCCTAATTCCTATCTCTTAATTCCTAATTGATAAACCTTGCTCATTTGGGTGTTCCCCTCTTAACTTCCGCATAGATCAAATAATTACCAATTTAACCAACCACACACAAATGAAAATCGTCGTCGCATACTCAGGAGGTCTTGATACTTCCGTTCTTCTCAAATGGCTCAAGGATAAATACAACGCAGAAATCATCGCTTATTGCGCTGATGTGGGGCAGGCTGAGGAGTTAGATGGTTTAGAGGCCAAAGCTTTAGCAACTGGTGCATCTAAATGCTACATCGGTGACCTCAAGGAAGAGTTCGCTAGCGACTTCATCTTCCCGATGTTTCAGGGCAATGCTCTCTATGAGGGGCGTTACCTACTCGGCACTTCTATTGCGCGTCCTTGTATCACTAAGGGCATGGTGGATGTGGCTATTGCTGAAGGAGCCGATGCTATCGCGCATGGCGCGACTGGTAAAGGTAATGATCAGGTAAGATTTGAGCTTTCAGTGGCTGCACTCGCGCCGCACATCAAATGCATCGCGCCCTGGCGTGATGATGAGTTCCGCAAGCAGTTCCCGGGTAGAGCCGAAATGATCGAGTATGCTGAGGCGAATGATATTCCAGTGAAGGCATCAATGAAGAAGCCGTATTCAATGGATCGTAACTTGCTGCATATTTCATTCGAGGCAGGTGCAATGGAAGACACTTGGCACGATGCCACTGGCGAGTCAGACAAGGATATGTACATGCTCTCTGTCTCACCGGAAGACGCTCCTGATGCAGCTCAGTATATACAATTTCTCTATGAGAAAGGTGATGTTATCGGACTGATGACTGAAGGTTTAGCAGAACTCATTATCGAGCTAGGTGACTTCAAAGCAACTGGCGAGAAAGATGGTTATACTTTACTGACACCTTATGGAGTCATGCGGGTGCTGAATGCACTCGGTGGCAAGCACGGAATCGGCAGAGTGGATCTGGTGGAAAATCGTTTTGTGGGAATGAAATCTCGCGGAGTTTACGAGACCCCAGGTGGAACTATTCTACTAGCAGCGCATCAGGACCTAGAAACTCTCACCATCGACCGTGAGGCGCAGGCACTCCGCGACTCACTGATCCCTAAATACGCTCAACTCATCTACAACGGATTCTGGTTTGCACCTGAAAGAGAGGCCCTCCAAGCACTCATCAGCAGCACCCAACAGACAGTGACCGGTGAAGTCAGAATGAAACTTTATAAAGGTAATTGCATGCAAGCTGGACGCAAATCACCCTTCTCACTCTACGATGAAGATGTGGCTTCCATGGAAGGCGCTGCCGAAGGTAAGGAAGAGGCATACAATCAGAATGACGCCACTGGCTTCATCGCGCTGAATGCTCTGCGTCTGAAAGCGAATGCCAAGCAACAAGATCAGCTGAAGCAGCAAAAGTAGCCCCAGTAACCACAATTTAGGTTTGATCAGGAGAACTTTCATTACTGTAACTATCTTCATTATGTTGCCACTCACTATATGGTGGGTGCGGCATCATGAAAAAATAGCGCTTCGTATGGGACGCAAGCTCGGTGATGAAGAAATGATCTGGGCAATACAAATAGGCATCGCTCATCCTGAAAAGGTGAGGATTCTCAATGTGTCAAGAATCCCCTCGCCGGTTCCACATTTCATCGAGAAACTCCTCCAACGCAGGGGGTATCCAACTGGTAATACAGCGGGTATGTGTATGCGCTACGGTATCTATACGAAGGAAACTTACGCCCATAAGAAATCGCTAATCGCCCACGAACTCGTGCACACACACCAGTTTGAAAGGCTCGGCGGACTCTGGCATTTTCTTAATCTTTACCTCAAAGAAACCATGATCCTCGGCTATGCTAATTCCCCACTAGAAATAGAGGCCAACTTCACTGCGGAGAGTGTGCTGGTTTAAAGTCTTATCTTCAGATTACTGAAAAGGATTTTACTAATAGGCTTTCAAATTATTGTGAAGAGGTGTAAGTCCCCCTACCACTTACCTTCTAAGCACTTAACTTTTATCTAATCAACCGTGTCCATATCTATAGCCAGCGCCTCCGAACTATGCGTCTCTTATTCTTCTCAAACTGTTCTCGATGGCGCAACGCTAGCTATTCATGAGAATGAGCGTATCGGTCTTGTGGGGCGGAATGGCTGCGGGAAATCTACTTTTCTCAAAATCATCGCCCAATTAGATGTGCCTGATTCTGGTGAGTATTCGGTGAAACGAGGACTCCGCGTGGGCTACCTACCACAGGATTTCGAACTCGATGAAGATGCCAATGTGATGGACGCCGTGCTCACTGGCGCGCAGGACGTGATGGATATGATTACTGAGTATGATAATAATCCAGCCGACTCAATTAAAGCAGCGGAACTGATGGATCTGATTAGTCATCGGGATGGCTGGAACCTAGAACCCCGAGCTCAGTCGCTACTTACCAATTTACACGCTCCAGATACGGACCGTATCATCTCCACACTTTCGGGCGGGGAGAAACGCCGCGTTGCGCTTTGCCGTGCGCTGCTGGGTCAGCCAGAATTATTGATCTTGGATGAGCCTACAAACCATCTCGACACTGGATCTATCGAGTGGCTGGAAGTTTTCCTATCACGCTACACTGGCTGCTGCCTCTTCGTTACGCACGACCGCTATTTCCTAGACCGCATCGCAAACCGCATCGTAGAAATTTCTGGTGGAAAGTGTGTTTCGTATGAGGGCAACTACACCGAATACATGATCACCCGTGCTGAGCGGATGGAGGCTGAGGCGGTGAATGAGCACAAGCGTCAGAGATTCCTAAAAAAGGAACTGGAATGGGTAAGACGCAGACCATCTGCACGCCGCACGAAGTCGCGTGACAGAATGGATAAGTATTTCGAGATTGCAGATCAAGAAGCTCCTGAGGAAGAACTAGACATCGATCTCATCATCCCGCCTGCACCTAAGCTCTCTAACAGAGTGGTAGAATGTGAGAATATCTCTTACACAATCGAGGGGCGCACTTTGTTCAAGAACCTCGATTTCAAGCTCGAAGGTGGTGAGCGTATTGGAGTCGTCGGGAAGAATGGCATGGGTAAATCCACGCTTCTTAAAACTATCCTCGGCCAGCTAACGCCACATACAGGTAAGGTGATGCTTGGAGCGAGAGCGGAAATAAATTTCGTAGATCAGGGCAGACTCATTCTCGATGACCAGAAGTCTATCTTCGAAGAGGTCGGTGAAGGCACAGAGAACGTGAGGCTGGGTGACGAAACCATCGGACTGCGCGCGTATTTAAGACGTTTCCTATTCGATGATGACCGCATTAACACCAAGATCGCGCTACTCTCTGGTGGAGAACGCTCGCGTGTCCTGTTAGCTAAGATTCTCAAACGTGGCGGAAACGTTCTTGTCCTCGATGAACCAACAAACGATCTCGACCTCAACACTCTCAGACTACTCGAAGAAGCGCTAGTAAACTTCGCTGGATCCGTCCTCGTCGTCTCACACGATCGCTATTTCCTGAACCGCGTCTGCACTGGCATCCTCGCATTTGAGGATAACGGTGACCTCCACTTCCAAGATGGATCATACGATTATTATCTGGAGAAAAAGTCTGAGAGAGATAAGCAAAATGCTCTCAACGAAGCCTCCTTCAAGACCGTGAAAACCGGATCCACTGAGCCTAAGAAAACAGGTAGAAAGCTCAAATGGAAAGAAGAACGTGAGCTAGAAACTATCGAAGCAGATATTCTCGCAGCCGAAGAAGACGTCGCTGCCAAGGAAACCATTCTCACTCACCCAAATTTCTACAACGATCATCCTAACGACTGGCAACAGTATGAAACTCAGCTCAATGAAGCCAAGGCAACAGCAGCCAAACGCTACGCCCGCTGGGACGAACTGGAGAAAATCAAGGCTGAGTCAGCAAGTTAATCGCGAGCACTCGGGCATCTTCGTCTGCAGAGATCAGAGCCTCTAGAGTTTCACCAGTATTCCAGACATGGGCATCCATGGTTTGCTCGACGATGCGCCAGATGTCTGTGAAGCCTATCTTCCCGTTCACAAAGGCATCGACTGCTATTTCGTTAGCAGCATTAAGGACTGCTGGTAAAGTCCCGCCTCTGGTCCCCGCCCTCACGGCGAGATCGATTGCTGGGAACGCATCTCTCCTCACTGCTTCAAATTCTAGTTTCCCTAGCTCTGCAAAATTAATTGGCTTAAGCTTATTGGCCATCCTTTCTGGATAAGTCACCGCGTACTGGATCGGGAAGCACATATCGGTAGTGCTGAGCTGCGCAAGGATACTTCCATCGATGAATTCCACCATCGAGTGCACGATGCTCTGTGGATGAACAATGACATCCACTCGGTCCATTTCGACATCGAAAAGCCAGCGTGCTTCGATCATTTCCAAACCTTTATTAAATAGTGTGGCTGAATCAATCGTGATCTTGCGCCCCATTTTCCAGGTAGGGTGTTTGAGAGCTTGTTCTAGTTGAACAGATTCTAATAGCTCCGTATCCATCGTTCTAAATGGTCCGCCTGAAGCAGTCAGGATGAGTCTTGAAATCTCATGGTTTGATTCAGACCTTACGGACGAGGCTCCGGCTGAGTGCAAGCCCTGCCTCCCGTCTAGGCACTGAAATATCGCATTATGCTCGCTATCTACAGGTAAAATTTTTACTCCCTTTTCCCTAGCGGCGCGCATCACTAACTCGCCTGCCATGACTAAAATCTCCTTACTCGCCACTGCTAAATCCTTACCAGCATCGATCGCCGCAAAGGCTGGATGTAATCCTACGATGCCCACGATAGCCACTAGTACCATGTCAGCGCCCTCTAGCTGAGCCAGCTCGATTAGTCCCTCCAGCCCTACATGCACTTTCACGTCAGCAGGGATCAGGGCTCGCAGTTCGGCTTCCTTTTCAGGGTTAAAAATACCGACATTTTTCACGCCAGTCTCCTTCACCTGTTGGGCAAGAGCTTCCACACTATTCGCCGCAGCCAGCCCAACTATTTCCATCCGCTCAGGAATTTCCTGCGCCACTTTCAGTGTGCTTGTTCCTATGGATCCTGTGGAACCGAGTAAGACTATTTTTTTGACTGACATTAGTTAAGGAGAAAGAAATAAATGTAGTAAAACAACGCTGGAGCCGTGAAACACAAGCTATCAATCAAGTCCAGAGCTCCGCCTATCCCAGGTAAAGTCTTACCGCTATCTTTCGATTTGAAGCATCGCTTGATCACGCTCTCTGCGAGATCACCAACCACTGCAAGCAGTGCTAAAATAATACCTAAAATAATCACATGTGTCCAACTGCTTAGAATACTAAGTTGATCACCGAGCAATGCGTAGAGACCACAGCCAGCTAACTGCGCCCATAGTAACGCACCGTAAAACCCCTCCCAAGTTTTCCCAGGACTGATGTGCTTGATCATCTTGTTTTTCCCGATCAATGAGCCAGTAATATAGGCACCCATATCAGTAAACTTCGTCACCGCCACTAGCCATATGATCAACCAAGCACCGGGGACACCTCCGCCGGCTTGCTCAGCCGGCACAAACATCAGCTTGAGCATGAAGCTGAACATAAAGGCGATGTAAACGAAACCAATCACCGTGGTGGCTACCGCATTAAGTGCTCGCTCAGGAACTAATTGCCTTCTTAGTTGCAATACGAAGGTAGATATAGCCGCAAATGCAATTACTGCGCCATCCAGCGTGACAATGGAGAGTAATCCTCCGCGTCCTTCTGTCGCCAGTATATAACCAACCCCTACTAAATAAACAAAACTAAGAATGAGCCCCCAGCGAAACCTCACTGGATAGTCCGAGCTCTTTGCCATAGAAAAATATTCCCAACTCGCGGCACAACCCAACAGAACCATCAACGCCGAGAATGCCCAGACCGAGTCGCTCATGAAGACTGCGGTGACTGAGCCCCATAAAAGTAGCGTGCTAAACAACCTCGCCGCGAATACCTGTGATTTTGATTTTTTCTCACTCATAAGATGAATGAATCCAAACCCCAAATCCATCTTTTAGCAATGACATTTCTACTGGCTAGCTAAACTATCAATAATCTTGACCATCATCTTAGGCTCTATTAAAGAAATGGCATCAATTTCATAAGAACTACTATGAGCAATCCAACCATTATTTACACCAAAACTGACGAGGCTCCGGCGCTCGCTACTTACTCGTTTCTGCCTATAGTGCAGGCATTTACTAAGCCATCTGGCATCAATATAGAGACGAGAGACATCTCACTTGCGGCAAGAATCCTTTCTGCATTTCCTGAGAACCTCACTGCTGAGCAGAAAGTCCCTGATGCACTCGCTGAACTAGGCGCTCTGGCTAAGACTCCTGAAGCGAATATCATCAAGCTACCTAACATTTCAGCCTCTGTGCCACAGATGGAAGAAGCGATCACTGAGCTTCAGTCTCATGGTTATGATATTCCAAACTACGAAGACGCCGAGCCTACTTATTCTAAGATCAAGGGGTCAGCAGTGAACCCAGTACTGCGCGAAGGAAACTCAGATCGCCGTGCTCCTAAGGCGGTGAAAGCCTACGCTAAGAAAAACCCGCACCGTATGGGTGCTTGGTCAGCTGATTCACAAACTCACGTTTCTACTATGGGTGCGAATGATTTTGCAGCGAATGAGAAGTCAGTGACAGTGGATGAGGCCACAGATGTGAAAATCGAATTCACCTCTGCTGAGGGTAAAGTAATCGTCCTGAAGGAAAGCACACCACTTCTTGCTGGTGAGATCATCGATGGAACTAAGCTGAGCAAAGCTGCTCTGATAGAATTCCTCGATATACAGATCGCAGAGGCAAAGGCACAAGGCGTGCTCTTCTCACTGCACATGAAAGCTACGATGATGAAGGTCTCTGACCCGATCATCTTCGGACTTTGTGTGGAAGTATTTTTCAAGGACCTCCTAGCAAAGCATGCAGAGACCATCGAGAAGCTTAATGTGAATTTCAATAACGGCTTTGGTGATCTTATTGCTAAAATCGAGACTCTTCCCGCGGATCAAAAAGCAGTCATCGAAGGAGATATTCAAGCAGCTTATGATAATGGTCCAGACCTAGCGATGGTAGATTCTGACAAAGGAATCACTAATCTACACGTCCCATCAGACATCATCATCGATGCCTCAATGCCAGCAATGATCAGGACTTCTGGTCAGATGTGGAATAAGGATGGCAAGCAGCAAGACACCAAGGCGGTGATCCCTGACAGTTCCTACGCGTCCATCTACCAAGCGACGATCGATTTCTGTAAAAAGAACGGTGCCTTTGACCCTACAACTATGGGCACTGTGCCTAACGTAGGTCTCATGGCTCAGAAGGCTGAAGAATATGGCTCACATGATAAGACATTCCAGATCTGCTGTGACGGAATTGTCCGTGTGGTGAATACTGCGGGTGAGACACTCATTGAGCACGCTGTGGAAGAAGGTGATATCTGGAGAGCATGCCAGGTCAAAGACGCTCCGATCCAGGACTGGGTTAAGCTCGCTGTGAACCGCGCCCGCGCGATGAAAGTTCCAACCGTTTTCTGGCTCGATGAGAACCGCGCACACGATGCCGAGATCATCAAAAAAGTAGGACAATACCTAGGCGATCACGATACTGACGATCTAGAAATTCTCATTATGTCACCAGCGGAAGCCACTGATTTCTCACTCGCTCGCATCAAGGACGGATTAGACACTATTTCAGTCACAGGTAATGTTCTGCGTGATTATCTAACAGACCTCTTCCCTATCCTAGAGCTGGGAACCTCAGCGAAGATGCTTTCCATCGTTCCACTGATGAATGGCGGCGGACTCTTCGAGACTGGTGCTGGCGGTTCTGCTCCTAAGCATGTGCAGCAGTTTGAGCAAGAGAACTACCTCCGCTGGGATTCTCTCGGTGAATTCCTCGCACTTGCAGTTTCACTAGATCACCTCGGTGAGACAGCCAATGTGCCATCAGCCAGAGTTCTCGGAGCCACACTCGATGACGCTACTAGCGACTTCCTACTCAATGATAAATCACCGACGCGGAAGCTCGGGGGAATAGATAACCGTGGATCACATTTCTACCTCGCTCTTTATTGGGCAAAGCACCTTGCCGCTCAATCAGATGACGCCATACTCGCTGAGAAGTTCTCAACGATCGCAGCTGAGTTGGAAGCTGCCGAAGCAACGATTGTAGGAGAGCTCATAGCAGTTCAGGGTTCACCAGTCGACATGGGTGGATACTACCAACCATGTGATCAGAAGGCAGGACCAGCGATGCGTCCATCAGCTACTTTGAATGCTATTCTAGAGAAAATCTAAGCCAACGTGACATCGACTTAACGATTAATAATCGTCAATTCTTAATAAAACCTCATCGGGATTAATTCTGGTGAGGTTTCTTGTGTGTGGTGGTCGTCGTGTTTATTATACCATCCTCACAGTGATACTGGATTGATCGTTTGATGGAATAATTTGAAAGTGCAGTAAAGCTGATTGGGGAAAGAGAAAAACACTCTCACTGTTCAAATGGTATTAGCTGTAGAGAAATTAATAAATGCCCAGAAAAAAGCTCCCTCAGAATGAACTGAGGAAGCATTTAGTAAATAGATAATGAAGAAACTGTCAGCTATGGTTTTACTGGTGTTTCCTTTGCATCTTTATTGAGTGTCTCAAGGAGAGCAGATGTAATATCAAACTGGTCCTTTGAAAAAATAAGGAAATGTGTTTGAGTGGTTCCACGTGCTGACTTATCAAAGATCATATCGACATCGTTGTCGCGAGCGTAGACTTCTACCTTATCTTGAATTTGAGCAAGAATCTTTCTCATCTCAGTCACGATGTTCTCGTTGATTGCTCTATTGCGGGTGCTAAGCCACTCACGACGCCTGTTCTCAAGTGCATTACCTTTATTAGCTTGAAGCTTGCGATCAGCAATGTGCTTCTCTTTAAGTTTAGGGGCGATGGTTCCGTCATTGATCATCTTGCTAAGTTCTTCGATCTTGTCAGCAACCTTACGGATATCAGCGAGCTTAATATTATTCTTTTTGGCTATCTCGGCTTGATCCTGTTTTACTTTATCTTGAGCGCCTTTGGTTAGATGATATTCGTCAAAGAGCTTTTTCATATCGACAGAAGCGACAGATTTGATTGGTTCTGCAAAAGCCGATGAGGTGAAAGCTGCAAGACTGAGAGCTACGAGTAGTGGTTTTAGGAATTTTTTTATCATGAAAATATTGTTTAGTATTGTTAATCTTTCTGAGAAGATCTTAACATAATAATAAGACACGTCAACGAAAGAAGTCGATAAAATAAGGTGAAAAGGTTAACGTTTTTTCTGGCGGATTGTCACATCTAGGGCATTGTTTCTGAGCAACTCGAACTATGATACAACTTCATTCAGACACAGATATCCAGGAACATTGTCATCCTACCCCAGCGCCACTGGTCCTAGTCCCCACGATGGGTGCTTTGCATGAGGGACATTTCGGCCTCATTAAAAGAGCCAAAGAGATGTCTGGACAAGATGGTAATGTAGTGGTTTCCATCTTTGTAAACCCTATCCAGTTTGATCGGGTGCAAGATTTAGAAACCTATCCTCAGCCCATTGAGGATGATCTTAGACACTGCGAAAACCTCGGAGTGGACTTTGTTTATACACCGAAAAGTGCAGAATTTTATTCCCCAGACCGTTCAATAGAGGTTTCAGAAAATTCTCTTTCATCACTACTTTGTGGTGCCACTAGACCAGGACATTTTGATGGTGTTTGTACAGTAATCACTAAGTTGTTCAACATCTTAAATCCCTCAGCTGCGGTTTTTGGGCAGAAAGATTATCAACAATTAGCCATCATTAAACGGCTGGTGAGAGACCTGAGCTACAGAACGGAAATCATTGCCCACCCCACGGTGCGTGAGCTTTCAGGCTTAGCCGTTTCTTCGCGTAATATAGGTCTAACAGATGCTCAGTTAGATCAAGCCTCAGCGATACGCGAAGGATTACAAAAGGCCAGAGAGCTCTACGCCAGTGGGATCATTTCTGCGGATCGGATTTTATCAAAATTCAGACTACATCTGGATAAGCGTGCGCCTTTGTCAAAAATAGACTATTTAGAATGTATCTGTGCAGATTCTCTCCAAGCTTTGTCAGAAGTAGATAAGCCAGCGGTGATCGCCACGGCGGTGTTCTTCGGGCAAGTAAGGTTGATCGATAATATTGTGCTGTAACCCCAACTCAATTTCTAACAAACTCATTTCATGCAATCAGATTTCCTCGTCATCGGCTCCGGCATTGCTGGGCTATCCTTTGCCATCCATGCAGCGAAATACGGCAGCGTCACGGTCATCACCAAAGGCAAAGCTATCGAATCTAACACCGCTTGGGCGCAGGGCGGAATCTCCGCAGTGCTGGCAGAAGCACAACGAGAAATAGGAGACAATGTAGAATCTCACATCGCCGACACCCTGGATGCTGGCGCAGGGCTTTGCAAAGAAGACGCTGTCCGCGCGATTATTGAGCAAGGTCAAGCGACCATCGATGATCTGGTCGGTGCCGGGGTAGAGTTTGACAAAAACCAGGATGAAACTTACTCACTGGGACAAGAAGGAGGCCACAGCCAGCGCCGTATTCTACACTGCAAGGACACTACCGGATTTGAAATAGCAACGGCACTAATAGATACCGCGCGCGAGATTGAGAATATCACTATTTTGGAAGAACACTTTGCTGTAGATCTCATCACTACCGCTAAGCTAGGGATCGCCACCGAAGACAGAATCGTGGGCGCTTATGTGCTAGATGAAAATTCTGGGAAAGTGAATATTTTCCGCTCCGATAGAGTTATGCTAGCCACCGGTGGCTGCGGTAAAGTCTATCTCTATACGACGAACCCCGATAGTTCCACGGGTGATGGCTTGGCTATGTCATGGCGAGCTGGCGCCACTATCTCTAACATGGAATTCGTCCAGTTTCATCCCACCTGTTTTTATAATCCCTCAGCACAGGGTGCGGAAGCCAGATCATTTCTAGTCTCCGAGGCGGTGCGTGGTGAGGGAGGAATCTTGATCAACGCCAAGGGTGAAGAATTTACTAAACAACATGACCCTCGCGGTTCTCTAGCACCCCGAGACATCGTGGCGCGGGCGATAGACCATGAAATCAAAAAGACGGGAGCGCAGTGTGTTTACCTCGATGTCACCCACAAGCCGAAAGGCTTCATGAAAGAGCGCTTTCCAAATATTTATGAAACCTTGCTAACGTTCGGTCATGATTGTGAAAAGTCACCTATCCCGGTGGTTCCTGCTGCACATTATCAGTGTGGTGGAGTGGCTACCGATGTTGATGGACGCACGACGATCCGCGGGCTCTATGCCATAGGTGAGGTAGCATGTACTGGACTGCATGGTGCGAATCGGCTCGCATCAAACTCTCTTTTAGAAGGAAATGTCATGGCAAGAAGAGCTCTAGACAATATTGTGAAGACACTCGCGCACAAGAAGAAAAATCTTACCCCCGTGACGATACCTGACTGGGAGTATGGCCATGCTACCACTCCTGATGAGCAGGTTCTTATTTCGCATAACTGGGATGAGATTCGCCGTCTGATGTGGGATTATGTGTCTATTGTTAGAACGGATAACAGGCTGCAACGCGCAGCTAGAAGACTGCGTAATCTCAGGAAAGAAGTGCGTGAATTCTACTGGGGACACACTGTCACATCAGACATTTTAGAACTCAGAAATCTCGTAGCAACCGGAATGCTGATCGTTGATTGTGCCACTCGCAGAAAAGAATCACGAGGGATTCACTACACGCTGGATTACCCGGAGAAGAATGAGCTATTTGCTAGTGATACAGAGCTCAGAAGATTTTAATGAGTATGAGAAGCTACTTCTTCTCTAACTTGCTGGGCTTTTCTACCACTAGCGACATTAGCTCAACGGCAATGATGATCTTTCCACCTCTCCAAGCAGGACCTTGAATAAATAGTGGTTTGCCTTTCTTGAGGGTGGGTCCGCTTTTCATGATCTTCTTATGACTTTGCCAGAACTCTAAATCCATTTTTAAATGGTCATCGATTGGCTTACCGCGTGGCTGGAAACTAAGTAGAATTTCCTTAGAATTCTTCATTGGATTTGCCCAGTTTTCATAACTCCGTAGGATCGGTTGCTGGTCTTCACCCAGAAGTCTGTAGTGCGAAAACCTGATCGTCTTGAGCTTCTTGAGTGCGGCTAGCTGGATTTCGCTCGGTTGTTTGAGATCTTTGCCAGCCTGATCTGCATCACTATCAGTCCCAAATATAAGGCTTACCTTGAGCTCACCAACGGAATCTGTGCCTGTGTCTTTACTCGAACCAGTTTGAGCAGAAAGGACGCTCACACTCATTAGTGCAATCCAAAATAGAGTAGGCAAAATCTGAAATGTTTGTTTCATAGGCTAATGATTTTTAGAAAAAGTTGTAGGGATTCACTTCGTCTGGGGTACTCGCCATCATTGGAGAACGCCCTGGTGAAGTGTCTCCAGAGGCAATATCTAGCTCATCAGATATGGGGGTAAGGCCACTGAGTATAATCTCTGTGGCGTCATTAGATTCTGATACAGCGGCGACAATACCATTGTTAGGCACGTAAACACTACTCTGCTCGGATGCCACTGCTGGAATATCTGCTGGCTTCTCATTTTGCATCTGAGTGCCTGCGTAAAATGCGGCCATTGCCGCAAAAGCCGCAGGTGCAATCATTAGCCGGATTTTCTGCCACAAAGGTGGCGATGATGGATCACTCAGAGCATCGTGCTGCGAAACTTCAGAGATGGCCTGCTCGATTTTACTATTGAAAAACTCTGGGTAAGGTGGCTCTTCAGAATCAGGCAAACTAGCCATCAATTCATCATTGAGCGCGCACCAGCCTATCTCGCATTTAAATTCCTCATCCAATTCACCAACATGGGTTTCCGCCCACGTATCTACCTTACGAAGTTCTTCGCCTTCTAGCTCGCCTTCGAGCCAGCTACTGAGTGTTTTTTCATCGGGTCTATTCATGGTTTTAATAATATTTGTAGTTTCTTTCTAGCGTAAAATAGGCGACTCATCACTGTCCCTAGTGAGCAACCCATGATCTCTGCTATTTCCTTGTAGTCCATTCCCTGCACCTCTCGGAGCACGATGGTTTCCTTGTGTTCTGGAGAAAGTTTATTGAGTGCCGATTCAATCTCGCGTTTCAGTTCACTTCCCACCAGAGCTTCATCTGGCCTGGGGCTTTGCTTAGGGGCAGTGGCCGCAGTCATATCGATTCGGTTAGTAACTAATAGTTCGTCATCGAATTCCCCTTCAGACCTAATCTTCTTCTTCCTCATCCAATCGTAAACCACATTATGAGAAATCCGAAATAACCAGGTCGAAAACTTTGACCTGTTCTCGAACTTAGGGAGTGCTTTCCATGCCTTGATGAAGGAATCTTGTGCTAGATCCCATGCATCCGCATCATTTTTTACCATGTTCATTATCATCGCGTATACTTTTCCTCTGTGCTTCGTGACGAGAGCATCAAATGCGGTGTAGTCCCCTGCTTGGGCCTGTTTCACCAGATCTGTATCGTCCACCTCAGCCTCAATGGAACCATCTCCCCCAGCCTCACTGGCTTCCTGGCTAGATGGTCCTCTCAATACATTGGACGCTATATTATGAAAAAAATTCATGGTTTTTGAAATTTTCTCACCTTTACCGATAAGAACATTGATAGATTGCCCTAATTCTACTGATACGCAAGGGAAAATCTAACAGCAACTATAGGCACGATGCTTCACACAGAATGGTTGTGTAAATAAATTATGTATTCAATAGTTGATAAATACCGTCATTTCACGACTTGGATTCAATAAATAAACGCAACTTTTGATTAGCAGGAAGTAAACTGTTAAATTGAAAAGGGAAAGGTCCGAAAACCCTTCCCTTTTGATTCAATAATTACTTCACTGCTGCCCGATCAAAAGAA
>Ga0209711_10001506_pt1 | contig 22566 bp, 22 predicted proteins | sample ArcticOcean_MG_C_7_FD_187441 | JGI IMG/M metagenome (GOLD analysis project Ga0209711, IMG submission 187441) | Marine microbial communities from western Arctic Ocean - ArcticOcean_MG_CB11_88 (SPAdes) (version 2) | ecosystem: Environmental > Aquatic > Marine > Oceanic | place: Arctic Ocean...
AAATAGTCGGGGTTTATTAATTACCCCTTACTACATATAGTGTTTCAGGAGATGTATTGTGTAAAGTTGTTTTTTTGAAAAACATCGATCTATCCACAAGAAATTTTGGTTATCCACAGATTAAAGCGGTTCCACATAAAATTGCAGTTTTCATATGATTAAGTTTTCAAAAAATTATACCAAATTCATACCTGCAAAATTCTGCTATAAAGAGAATCCAAATAAATTCTCCATAAAGTTCGTTCAAAATAAACCTAAAGTCTACAAAATCAGCGGTACGCCAAAGTAAAATATAATAAAAATTAGGCCACCAATAAAAAGTGGTTTACCGAAATACACATCAGGATTTAATTATTTTTTGATTTTGGGGTTTTTTTGGCTTCTAAAGAATCTAGGCGCTTTAAGAGTTGTCCGTTTTCTTCACGAGCTTTTTGCGCCATAGCTTTTACGGCATCAAATTCTTCTCGAGTAACAAAGTCACGGTCTGCCAACCAGCGATCAACCCAGCTTTTCATAGCGGTCTCTGCTTCTTCTTTAGCGCCTTGCGCGACGCCCATTGCACTTGTCATAACTTTAGACATGTCATCAAAAAATTTATTGTTGGTTTGCATATTCAGGCTCCACGCGTTGTGCTATGTTCAGTATATGGTGTTTTTGTAAGCTTTGCCAATAGTTGCTTGACACACTGGGACACCAAACCGCAGAAAGCAATAAAAACGGATAATTTAAATGTTAGCAATATTACCTTTTCCTAATATTGACCCAATTCTTGTATCCTTCCAAATAATGGACCTTAGTTTTGCAGTCCATTGGTATGCAATTTCATATATAATAGGGTTTTTATCTGCTTGGGCTTGGATGCGGTTTGAAATTAACCGTTTATCATTATGGGTTGATCAGACGCCCCCATTAACCAAAAAACATATTGAAGATGCACTTACATGGATGATCATTGGCACAATCTTAGGTGGACGCCTAGGATATGTATTATTTTATCAATTTGATACTTTTCTTATAGACCCACTTCGTATTTTACGCGTTTGGGAAGGCGGCATGTCATTTCATGGTGGGTTTATTGGTGTGATGTTATCCGCCATTTTTTATTGCCGAAAAAATAATTTAAACCCTTGGTCCGTTGGTGATTTAATTGCATCTAGCAGTTGCTTTGGATTGTTTTTTGGCCGCATTGCTAACTTTGCTAATGCAGAACTATGGGGCCGCCCAACTGATGCGCCATGGGCAATTGCCTTTCCAACACAGGCAGCACAAAATTGCGGCCAAGTATTGGGTGAGCTCTGTGGCCGGCACCCATCACAATTGTATGAAGCAACATTAGAAGGTCTCATTCTATTTGCAGTTATGGCATTTTTAATTTTTAAGAAACATTGGTTTAAAGTTCCCGGTCAAATAATAGGCGTATTTTTTATAGGCTATGGTTTGGCACGCGTTATAGTGGAAGGATTCAGGCAAGCAGATGCACAATTTATCAGCTTAGAAAACCCAATGGGATACATAATACATCTGGATAACTTTGGGCTCACAATGGGGCAAACCCTATCCATTCCCATGATATTTATTGGGTTTACCATAATATATATTGCAAGAAGTCGTGCAGCATGACCGCTTTAAGTAATATTATAATAAAACAAATTGAACGATTTGGTCCAATGCCTGTCTCCGAATTCATGACATTGTGTTTACTGCACCCAGAGCATGGATATTACACCAACCGTGATGCTTTAGGCGCATCGGGTGATTTCACTACTGCACCCGAAATCAGCCAAATGTTTGGAGAAATGATTGGCCTATCTGTTGCGCAAACCTGGCTCGATCAAGGCATGCCAACCCCCTTTGTGTTAGCTGAATTAGGGCCTGGAAATGGCACACTTATGGCAGATATTTTGCGTGCAACAAAAAGCGTGCCAAATTTTCATGTTGCGATGCAGCTGCATTTAATAGAGGCAAGTTCCCAAATGAAGCAACGCCAGGAAGCCGCACTTAAAGGCTATGAGGTTACTTGGCAAAACTACTTTACTGATTTACCTCAATTGCCATTATTTTTAGTGGCTAATGAATTTTTTGATTGTTTGCCCATCAAACAATACCGCCGTACTTCTAAAGGCTGGCAAGAGCAGATGATTGGTGTGGAGAATAGTAAATTACATTTCATGTTAGGCACTGCAACTTCCGCAGAGGCATTTGCTAGCACTATTGATGCGCCTAAAGGCGATATGGTAGAAATATCAAGTTCAAGTGCCGCCTTTTCCTTGGCAATCGGCCAACATATTAATACAAATGGTGGATGCGCCATAATTATAGATTATGGAGAGTGGGACAGTAACGGGGATAGCCTGCAAGCTTTAAAAAACCATACAAAAGTTGATCCCCTGAGCAATTGTGGGGAGGCAGATTTAACTGCACATGTGAGTTTTAAAGATCTAACCAATAGTGCAAATGCAGTGGCTCATGTAAGTGAAACAATTTCTCAAGGAGTTTTCCTGGAGCGCCTTGGAATTACACAACGCGCCCAAAAATTATCAAAAAAAATGGCAGGTAGCACCCTAGAGAAACATATTGCAGCTCACAAACGCTTGACCCACCCCAATGAAATGGGAAAGCTATTTAAAGCTATTGCGATCGTACCAAGAGGTTTAGAATTACCTGCAGGATTTAATTAAATGACACTACAAATTATAACATCTGATTGCTTAACCCCAAATATACATGGTTTTTTTACGCGACATGGTGGGATTTCCTCTGGAATATTTAAGGGGTTAAATTGTGGGGAAGGATCAAGTGATCAATCCCAAGCCGTTATGACCAATCGTAATCTAGTAGCTGAGGCAATGAATATTGCAGAACAAAATCTTATAACTATCCATCAAATCCATTCTGCTAGTGTCATTACAGTGACTGAGCCCTTTGCAGGCTCAAAACCAAAAGCTGATGCGTTAGTCAGCAACACAAAAGGACTGGCAATTGGAATACTAACCGCTGACTGCGCCCCAATACTATTTTCCGATCCCAATTCAGGTATAGTTGGCGCTGCTCACTCTGGTTGGCAGGGTGCAATCAAAGGCATTGCACGCAGCACAGTGGCAAAAATGGTTGAGTTAGGTGCAGACTTAGGAAACATCCAAGCAGTGGTCGGCCCATGTATAAGTCAAAAGAATTACGAAGTTGGCGAAGAATTTCTAGAAAATTTCTTGAATGAAGATCACAACTTTATAAAATTTTTTAGTAATGGAAAAGACGACAAGTATCACTTCGATCTTCCAAGTTTTTGCCTACAATCTTTGCGTGATGCAGGAATTAATAATGCTCAGTGGACTGGGCACTGCACTTATGAAGATAGTAATGAATTTTATTCTTATCGCAGAGCCACGCACACTGGCGAGCCTGATTACGGCCGCCTTATTTCAGTCATTTCTCCTTAGGCATAAGAATTGGTACACCCGGGACATCCTTTGCGCACCTAATAACTAGAGATGTCTTAACACTGGCTACATTATCTGCGCTGGTTAATTTTTCTGTTAAAAAGCTTTGGAAACTTGATAAATCAGGCGCTACACATTTTAGAACAAAATCTATTTCACCATTAAGCATGTGGCATTCACGTACGTAATCCCACTCCTTACATTTAGCTTCGAATGCTTGCAAATCAGCTTCAGCTTGGGAATGCAGGCCCACCATAGCAAATACGAGCACATCAAAGCCAAGAGCCTTGCCGTCCACAATCGCGTGATAGCCCTGTAGGAGCCCCGAAGCTTCCAGTGCACGAATTCGGCGTAAACATGGCGGCGCAGAGATACCAACCTTTGAGGAAATCTCAACATTTGTCATTCTACCGTCTTCCTGAAGAAGCTTCAGGATTTGAAGATCTATAGCATCAAGTTTGTGCATATTAAGTGTCCTTACATTGCAAAACTATAGCAAAGCTTTTATTTTTGCGCAATTAAATTACAATACCTTAAAATAAAATAAGTCAAAATTTAAGTAATATAAGCGGTTCAACTTCGTAATAAACAACAGTATATCTATGCAAACATAATAAAGGATTCCCAGAAATGTCTGACACGAAACACACTAAACTTATGATTATTGGTTCAGGCCCTGCTGGATATACTGCTGGCGTCTACGCTTCACGCGCCATGCTGAATCCTTTGTTAGTCCAAGGCATTGAGCCAGGTGGACAATTAACCACAACGACAGAAGTTGAAAACTGGCCAGGTGACACTGAAGTCCAAGGTCCAGAGTTGATGGTCCGCATGGAGGCCCATGCGAAGGCTGTTGGAACAGAAATTATTGGTGACATAATCACTAGCCTAGATTTGTCCAATCGCCCCTTCATTGCCAAAGGTGACAGCGGAGCGACATACACCTGTGACGCGGTTATTTTAGCAACAGGCGCACGCGCAAAATGGTTAGGACTAGAGACAGAAGAAAAGTTCAAGGGCTTTGGCGTCTCAGCTTGCGCAACTTGTGATGGCTTCTTTTACCGAGGTCAAGAAATTGTCGTTATCGGTGGGGGCAATACTGCCGTTGAGGAAGCATTATTCTTAACAAACTTTGCGTCAAAAGTTACCTTGATACACCGCCGTGACGAATTTCGCTGTGAGAAAATATTAGAAGATCGGCTAATGAAAAACGAAAAAATTGAGCTTTTGTATTTTCATGAACTAGTTGAAGTGACTGGCACAGAGATGCCTTTAGGCGTTGAAGGCATAAAAGTTAAGCATACCAAGACAGGTGAGATTACTGAACTACCTTGCAAAGGTGTCTTCGTAGCCATTGGCCACGCTCCAGCAAATGAACTCGTAATAGATCAATTGGAAACTCACATGGGTGGCTACGTGATAACCAAACCTGACAGCACTGCTACCAGCATCCCGGGTGTTTTTGCTGCTGGTGATTTAACAGATCACATTTACCGCCAAGCAGTTACTTCTGCAGGCATGGGTTGCATGGCTGCGTTAGAAGCAGAGCGTTTTTTAGCTGGTGAAAAATAAAAGCCTAAATTACTTTTTTAATATCTTAATATTAAATACCAATGATTTAAAATAAAAATACTGATGTAATTATGGGAGCAACAACTGCAGGACTTAACATTGCATTTACTTTTTCAAATGGCATAAGCCTCAACTTATTGGAAAGTACAGCGTCCATGACCAAAATGGGGGGTGGTGGAGACACTTGTGACGCTTCAAGCAGTGATTATTGCGTAGTAGATTTAGGTTCGCTAGGAATGAATTTTGTAGTCACTTCCAATTAATATCATCTGATATTTTTATAAACTTGACCTGAAGTCTTTGACCTTTTTTGACGCAATTATAATAAGACTTTGTTTTAAAATTCTTTTCAGAATTTAAATTTCCAAGAAGATATACACATTGCTTATTCCTGCCAGTCTCATCTGAAATAAATCCATTTATTGTTACAGAACCGTCATAGCCTAGTGAGACACTCACACCCTCTAATCCAAGGGCATCATATAATATGTTGCTTTTATCAAACTTTGCCTTCCCACTATTAAGTACAAATTTTATTGATCCCAGCTCTTGGTTAATTTTTTTATTAATGCCATCTCTCTTTAGACTCAAATAAACATGATAGTTTCCATCATATGAGAGTAACAACTCCTGTTTTATTTTACGTTTTGCTTTTTCTTTATTTCTTTTTTCTTTCCAAATATTTTTAGGTTCAGACATGATATTAGCATTATAAATTTCAAATGCCGTAATCGTATGGTAATTACCAATAAATGGATCAGTTTTAATATCCCGCAGTGTATTTTTTTTTATCCATTCTGGTTTTTGTTCAGAAACATATCTTATGCTCCAATTAATATAGCGGCCAAGCTCTGGAACCCACCTATCATCAACAGAGCCAAACTCTTGAACTACAAATTCGTTATGGGTTTTAAATGGCTTTGATCCACAACTATTTGATCCTATACCTTTTTTCGCTATATGATTGGATATAGTAATATCTTCGTATTGCTTAAAAAGCATCTCGTATGCTTGCGAAATAGTTTTCCCATGCCTTGATTGGTAATGTAATAAATTAAAATTCGCTAACTTTAGCATCTCTAAGTTTAAGGAAAATAATCGACTAGTATCAAATGTATAACCAAGTGCTTTGCAGCCTTTTGCCGATAATGGAACAAAAAACCCCTCATCATTTATCATGCTTAATGAAAAATCTAAGTCCCATAGGCCTTTTTGCCAAAGTGCTCGGTCTTGCGTAACTATTGCCAGTGCCAACTCACCAGCAGCAAATCTTAGTCTGACTGAGCCACAGTTATTCACCTTATGAAAACGTTTATTTAAACGCATTGGATTTTCAATTGGACAGAGCGCTGTTTTGCGGTCTCCATCTAATTTAAAATACTCAGAAAATGCTTTTTTCTTAAAGTAACTTTCGATTAATGTTCGTTCTTTTTTTGTGTAGCTAAATACTTCATAATTCACCGCATAATACATATAAAATGTAGATATTACGCCACCCAAATGATAGTAAGATGGATTGAAATCATAATTGGCAGAATGCCGATATACCCAATGATCTTTTTTAGATTCTGCCATTTCTAAAAACAGTTTCTGATACATTTTAAATGATGCATCGAAACTTGTTACCCCATATGTGAGAAAAGCATTTTGGCAACGGGTAAAATCACGTTCTGTCCTTCCCTTATAAGAACTATTTGAATTGGTTGGCATAAGAAATTTAGCTAAGGTTTCATAGCAATATTTTTTATCTAAAATTTGGCCTCTACTTCCTTTTTCTTTCCAAAGCCATTTAGTAAAGGAATAATTATTTTTATAGTGATTTACTCTATAATCACGAAATCTTTTATAATCCTTTATGACTAAGTTACTTTTTGGCATAGGGACTTTAAGTAATTCACTCTGCTGAACATATTCGTCCATCATCTCCAGCGCTTCATAAGAAAAATTTGGATTTTTTACAGATTCTTTTAAGGCAATAATTTCATTTGCGCTTAATTGACCATCAAATTGTTGATTTTGGGCAGTATAATAATTTTCTAACGCATATTTCGTTTTTTTACCATAACTGCCATCAATCGGGCCAGGTGCATATCCAAGCTTTGTTAGTAATTCCTGAGCTAAGAGTACGTTGTCTGCATATAAGGGGGCACTAAAAATGCCTAAAAACAATATAGTGTAGGCTATTAGTTTCATTTTCAATTGAGACATAATTATACAATTTTCACCAATAAATTAAAAGTATTATCATGATACTATAATATAAAAATATTTAAAAACAACAATCTATGTCCTAAAATTGGATAGGTGATCTAGGTAAAGACGGGCACACTGAAACGTACGTCCAGTTTCATGTAATTATCATCATGTCGAATTTTATTGTGAAAAAAATATAAACTAAATTATTAATCATTCTTAAAGTAATGAATTGCATTTCTTAAAAGTTATAATTATCTTCACTACGGCTTTAGTGAATCTAATCTTTTGAGGCCTTCATGAGTGTAAATATCTTCACGCCTATAAAACTCTTCAAAAACTGGAATAACTCCACTCAACTCAACCCAAGGGAGTTTACTTCTTACGTAAATATGAGCTTGGGGAGGAAATCTACTTGGCTCATTCAGGGTAGTAGTTTTAAGAACGATAATCCTATTTAGGCCTTCAAATTGACTATAAATTTGATCACCACACGTAGTGCACCGCTTTATTGTATGTCCCTTACCACGCTTAGAAGGGCCAACAGTTTCGCTCAATATACCGTGCGTAATTACAACATTAGATTTTTCTATCATTGAGTGAACAATAAAAGCAGATCCTGAATATCGCTGGCACAGCGTGCAATGGCAAACATGTGTTACTATAGGTTCTCGGGTAAGTTTATATTCTAGCTGCCCACAAGAGCAACCTCCAACAAAAATAGTCATTCATTATCCCCACTTAAATCAATCACTTATTAAATATAGCATTAGAATTTTAAATTAACATAACTCCAAAACATTGTTTTATTAAAAATTCATATTAGATCTAATCAGACAAATTAACATATTAAGGAAATAACATGAGTGAATGCACATGTGGTCGAAGTCCAACTGGTAATTGCCTGGGTTGGCACAATTTAACCGAAAAAGAATATCAAGAAAAGAAAGTTGCGTACCAAGCCAGGCAAGCAGATAAACAGATTGATTAATCCAAATTAAAACTTCTTATAAAACGCTCTCAAATATAATTTTTTCATTTTGCATCAAAGTATTGCGGACCACTTAAACAAGCTTAAGGTGGGATAGTAAAATACAGCAGAAAGCAGAAAGCAGTAAACAATGATAGCAATTATAAGAATAGCTGTTGGCATTCTTTTAGCAGGTATAGTTTTCTGGGTTATTAGTGGCATCCTAATTTGGATTAGGGGAGCTTTTCATGGTGTTAAAGTAGCTCGCAATCAACCAGAGATGAGTGAAGATGAAATCTTAGCAAACCGTGTGGCAACCAAACATAAAATTAAAAAATACATTACATTTTATTTAATTTTATGCGCCACACTTTTAGCAGTAATTATCATAGGGGATATATCTTTTTGATAATAATGTGCATTACTTGATTAATATTAACTTTTAAAAGAAATCTTAAATCCAACGTTTAATGTTAATGGAGCCATGCCTCCCCCAGTTATGGACTTAACTTTACCAATACCTAGAGTTATTGCTTTAGAAGGTGAGACCCAATAATCTATCTCACTTCTAACTCCACCAATCAAACCGCCTTTTGTATCAACACCCGCACCACCACCAGCTCCCATTAATGTTTCAAATGAAGCGCTTATTTTTGAATTTAATGGTTTTTCGTATCCAATCCCAAATAAACCAAGTTGGTACCCACCAAGATCACCTAAAACAGCAGTTGATGCTTGCCCCGTAACATAAATATTAGGTGATAAAAAGTAATCTAAAGTAGTTTCCAGTAGGGCAGGAGTTTTACTATAACTTTTATTGTTTTTTATATAGTTAGCATTTATTTTGTGTATTGAAATGCCAGAGTAGAGATGTACTTTTTGATTAAAATTTCTTTTATAAGATTTTTTGCGAGAATACGTATCATAATATAAATCTATGCTCGGGGACACTACTGTAAATTCACCATTCATTGCATGCTTGAGCTGAAGGCCTGCCCTCAATCCAGTAGATTCAAGAAGTTTATATTTATGAGAAATTCCTGCAGAAAATAGTAGGCCACCACCTGTAGCAATTCCACCACCAGATGCAGCACCGATACCGTACTCAAATGAAATTGGCGCTAAGCCCATATGCGTTTTTATTCTTTGCCCCAAGATCCAATCTGCGTAACCTTCTGCAAAGCCAGAAACTACACCATTAGCCTGTATAAACGTTGTTTTATTTTTACCTTGGTCAAAAACAAATTCACCACCAATCAAATTCATTTTTTTATTATTTGGACTATTCAGTGAATTATTGCCAAATGATGTTGGAATATATTGCATTACTTTCAATGATATTGGTGAAATCTTTATTTTATTCTTTTTTATATTTGCTTTTGCAAAGGGTATAGGCCCTGTAAAAATATTGAACGGTTTTCTAATATAGTAAGACAAAGCTGGACTTGAAATATCTGAACCATCAATAGAAATTGCTGATATTCCAATCCCTGCAGTAAAATTATTATAAGGAAATTCAAGGGATGCATGTGGCTTTACCATAGTCCCATCACCAGATACTTGGCCACCACCTCCTCCTCCTCCAAGGTAAGCTCCTAGAGATATTAATCTTTTATTCTTTAATTTAAATCTTTTTCCAAAATCTATGCCTCCAACAAATAACCCATCACCTTTACCAAAGAACCCTGAATAAAGGCTTTGACCAAAGTAAAACCCGTTAGGCATCTCATAAGACATTGATAGCTGATTTAAACTCTTAGCCTTAGATTCAGAGTTAATAAACGTATCAACACCGAAACTCCACTCAAGACCTTCGCTGTTGGCGGGGCTTGCCATAGCATTAAGAATTAACATTAACTTAAATATTCGAAACTTTGGCATTCTATAATTATATTCCAGAAAAAACTAAACAAAAAAATTCAATATAGTTATATTAATACCTTTTTTTGAATCGGATACTAGTTTACTTATAAAAAAAAATTGGTGACTCCAGCAGGACTCGAACCTGCAACCCCCTGCTTAGAAGGCAGGTGCTCTATCCGGTTGAGCTATGGAGCCATTAATATTCTCTTAAATTGAGAAAAGAAGTTGAGCAAGCCTCAATGTGTCCAAGTCTCTTTACGGAAGGTAGAAAAGTTGTCGCCATACCCACCATTACGGATTACGTGTTTGCGTTGTTTTGGTTCTTGGACTGAATAAGTAATACCTTTTTGATCTGCGTAACTAATAGCTTCTTCTTTACTTTCAAAAGTTAACTTTACTTGGCTATCCATATCACCAGAACTAGTCCAACCCATTAATGGATCCACCTTACGCGCCTCACTGGGTAAAAACTCCAAAATCCACTTTGTAGATTTACCTTGGCCTGATTGCATTGCATTACGTGTTGGCTGATAAATACGCGCTGACATAAAATTCTCCATCTTCCGTCTATAGATAAACTTCTTATTGCCATTTTTACACAAAGACTCAAGAGGCTAAGAAGTCCCACTTATCAGTTCATATCATACAAGCCCTTGCCCCTAATGCTGGGTACAGGCAAAGTTTACAAAAATAAGAACGAATCAAATTTATGCCAGATCTATCCCTTTTAAATACTGCACCAGAACCAGCAGCACGTGTAAAATTAGAGGGTGGGCAAAAGTTCATCTTAAATAGCCCATTTCAACCAGCAGGTGATCAACCTACAGCAATTAAAGAATTAGTTCAGGGACTCGCCGACGGGGAACAAAACCAAGTCCTACTTGGAGCTACTGGAACTGGTAAAACCTTTACAATGGCTAAAATTATAGAAGCTACTCAGAGACCCGCTATTATATTGGCTCCTAACAAAACACTAGCAGCACAGCTCTTTGGCGAATTCAAAAACTTCTTTCCAGAAAATTCAGTCCAATATTTTGTCAGTTTTTACGACTATTACCAGCCAGAGGCTTACGTCGCGCGTTCTGATACCTACATCGAAAAAGAAAGTCAGATTAACGAACAAATTGATCGAATGCGACACGCAGCAACACGCTCCCTTTTAGAACGCGACGATGTAATCATCGTTGCCTCAGTTTCTTGCATATACGGCATTGGATCCGTTGAGACTTACGGAGCAATGACACAGGACTTAATTGCTGGAAATGAATATAATCAGCGCCAAGTTATGGCAGATTTAGTTGCTCAACAATATAAGAGAAATGATACTGGGTTCTCACGGGGATCATTTAGGGTGCGTGGTGACAGCTTAGAAATATGGCCCGCCCACTTAGATGATCGGGGTTGGAGATTATCATTTTTTGGAGATGAGCTGGAAACAATCCAAGAGTTTGATACACTGACTGGTGAAAAAATGGCAACGCTAGAAAGTGTACGAGTTTATGCAAATTCTCACTACGTGACACCAGGCCCCACAATGCAGCAGGCTATGAAGGGCATTAAGGCAGAATTAATAACACGTTTAAAACAGTTAAATGGTGAAGGTAAACTCTTGGAAGCGCAACGCCTAGAGCAGCGGACCAACTTTGATTTAGAAATGCTAGAGGCTACTGGAGTATGCAATGGTATCGAAAACTACTCACGCTACTTAACTGGCCGTGCGCCTGGAGAACCGCCACCCACATTATTTGAATACATCCCCGATAATGCAATTGTTTTTGCCGATGAAAGTCATGTTTCAGTGCCACAAATTGGTGGTATGTATAGAGGCGATTATCGCCGCAAAATTACACTGTCAGAGCATGGATTTCGCTTACCTTCATGCACTGACAATCGTCCATTAAAATTTGAAGAATGGGACGCAATGCGACCTCAATCAGTATTTGTTTCAGCTACTCCACAGAAATGGGAACTAGAACAATCAGGGGGAGTATTTGCAGAACAAATCATTAGGCCAACTGGCCTTTTAGATCCACCAATAGAAATTAGACCGGTAGAAACGCAAGTTGACGATTTACTTTCAGAAATTAGATTAGTCACTGCACAAGGCAATCGCGTTCTGGTTACTACACTTACCAAGCGCATGTCAGAAGATTTAACAGAATACCTACACGAACAAGGCATTCGAGTACGTTACATGCATTCAGACATTGTAACTTTAGAACGCATAGAGATTTTACGAGATTTACGTTTGGGTACTTTTGATGTCTTAATTGGCATTAATTTGCTGCGCGAAGGACTAGACATTCCAGAATGCTCACTAGTTGCTATTTTAGATGCTGATAAAGAAGGTTTTTTGCGTTCAGAAACCTCCCTAGTTCAAACAATCGGTCGAGCTGCTCGAAACTCTGAAGGCCGCGTCATAATGTATGCTGATAAAATAACCGGATCGATGGAACGCGCCATGGGCGAGACCAACCGCCGTCGGGAACGACAAATCAACTACAACATAAAGCATTCCATAACACCTGAAACTATTAAAAAGAATGTCGAAGACATCATGGGTGGCTCATATTCTGGAGATACAGATGAAAGCCGCATCACAGCTACTATTGATAAGAAACCTCTTGTTGGAGCTAACTTAAAAGCTCACTTGGATAATTTAAGAAAAGATATGATCAAAGCTGCCGAAAATCTAGAGTTTGAAGAGGCAGCACGAATTCGTGATGAGGTGAAAAGATTAGAGGCTGTTGAGCTGGCAATTGCAGACGACCCAATGGCGAGGCAATCTGCTATTGAAGATGCTGTGGAGAAAGCAATCGCAGGAGGTGGGCGTAGCACCGCAGGTAGAGGTGGCACACGTACAGTTCGTGGAAAAAGCAGCTCAAAAATTTAAAATTGCAAAATCTAAAAAATACTTATGTTGCTGTAATTATTGCATTTAAAAATTCGACACCGGTAATTTTCCATTCGCCATCCAATAAGATCAAAGTGTAGCGAAGCAAATGTAAATCTCCAGCCAAGTCTTCTATTAAAACCTCTTGTGAAGCATTCGAACTATCACTTTGCGCTTCTTTGAAAGTAAATTCTTTTTGGCGGAATACCATTGGATAACCTTGGCGAACCATCACACCAAAACGTTTATAGTTCTTAAATATACTTTTGATTGATGGAGAGGCAAACTCAAACGCCGCTTCCATATCATCCGCACTAAATGCCTCGATTTGGCCTCTAATCACCTGTTGGAAACTTTGCTCTTGCGCAATTATTGGCCCCGAGAAGAAAATAATGCTCAGCATTGATATCAATAAATGTTTCATTTGATTTAAATAGTTCTGACAAATAATAAGTCAAATCGTACAAATATGTGGCCTTACTCTATAATTTTCACGAAAACCTTGTAAATTCTATTTTTTTTAGTAGGAGTAGACTAAGTGAACGCAAAGGAAATAAAGTGTTGTTTAATTTAATCATGGGAATACTCGCAGGATATGCTTCGCGCTATTTTGGAAACGCACTTGGCTCAGTTCTCACAGACAAATATAAAATACCTAAAACTGATATTCCTGTTTTAACATTTATATTACTACTTCTAGCTGCATCAATTTTGATTGGCATAGGAAGACAAGATGGCCTTCCATTTATTCTGGTTTTCGGTGGTGGTATTGGTTTTTTTTACAAGTATTTATGGGCTATATGCAAGGAACAATACACTGTGGTAAAAGCTAAAATCAAAGATGGCAAAGATATGAATAACGAAATTTAGATAACTAACATTTAATATAAAAATCTATAAAAATTAATTTTTTATATTAAAGCGCTGATAAAATGTTTCTCCAAACGCTGCCAAATCACACAACACAGCGGGAGCGTTGAATCGTGCTCCAAACTTTTCTTCTAAATCTTTACAAATGGAAACTGCTTTCTCTGCACCTATCATATCTAACCAGCCAAATGGGCCACCAGACCAGGGCTGAAAACCCCAACCTAAAACTGCTCCAACATCACCTTCTCGAATATCTTCTAAAACACCGTCTTCCAGCGATCGTACAGCTTCTAAAACTTGAGCCATTGCCAAACGATATTTTATTTCAGTAATATCAGGCTGGATTGTGGCTACCCGCCACTGCAACCCTAATCCTTCCCAAATTTCTGTACGCTTTCCTTTATCATCATAAGTATAAAAACCTTTGTAGTTTTTGCGGCCCATCCGATCATCATTGAACATTTTTTTAATAATGTCGTCAGCGACACTATATGGATAAGCTTCCCCCATTGCTGCTTGACTTGCCTTCATAATTTTCAATGATAGATCAATTGAAATCTCATCCGTCAATTGTAGTGGCCCAACGGGCATTCCCATTAATTTGGCAGCATCCTCTACTAACCTAGGATCAACCCCTTCAGCTATCATGCGAATACCTTCATTTACGTAAGGCAATATACAACGGTTTGCATAAAAAAAGCGTGCGTCATTAACAACAATTGGCGTCTTATTTATTTGGCATACGAAATCTAAAGCTTTAGCAACAGCTTCATTACCCGTATTTTTTCCCTTAATGATCTCAACCAAATTCATCAAATGCACTGGACTAAAAAAGTGAATGCCAATGTAACGACTTTCATCTCGGCTTGCTTTAGCAAGTTCTGATATTGGTAATGTTGAAGTATTCGTTGCAAAAATTGCATCTACATCTAATTGAACTTCCGCTGCCATCGTAACTATTGATTTAATTTTGGGATCTTCGAACACAGCCTCAACAATTAAATCACAGCCCTTTAGATCCTCATAATTAGCCGTTGGCATTACAAGCGCGATAATTTTTGTGGCATTTTCCACAGTCATTTTTTTACGTTTGATACCCTGATCAAGTAAGCTTTGAATAGTTGCCAACCCTTTATCAGCAGCGGCTTGATTACGATCCAACAGCACAACTTCAATGCCAACACGTGCAGATACAAAAGCAATTCCAGCCCCCATCATCCCAGCACCCATAACTCCTAGTTTTTTTACACTCATGTCTTTAGTATTTAGAGGGCGCGCAGCTCCTTTACCCAATGCAGTTTTATGAACAAGCAAAGTATCAACCGCAGTATTGCGCGACGGGTTCATCAGAGTACTAACAAACCAGCTTGCTTCAATATGAATTACATCATCAAAGGCTATATCTGAATTATCATATATTGCATCAATCATAGCATTAACAACTGTGTAGACGCCCTTAGCATTGTAAGCTTTATAAATAGAATTAGTGTAGTCCTTAAAATATGAAGTTTCAGCTGAAACTTCATCAGAGATGTTAGGATTATTAACATCCCAAAGCTTTATAATATCTGAAACTTTTGCAGTCTTAATCCATTGCTTTGCTACTGATAACAATTCAGCTTTGGGGACAATTTCATCAACTAATCCTAATTTAAATGCACTACTTAGGTCACTTAATTTTCCTTCTAATAAAATATTGACCACATCAGACTTATCTAATTTGCGAGACAGACGAGTTGTTCCACCTCCCATTGGAGGAATGCCTACTAAAACTTCTGGAAATCCAATTCTAGCTTCTAAATTATCAGCAATAAAAATTCGATGACAGGATAATGCAATTTCGTAACCTATTCCTAACGCAGCGCCTGGCAAAGCGGCAACAATAGGCTTACCACCTTGGTTTTTACTATTCATTCCTGCTCGTTCAATTTTACGCATTATGTTATTAAACTTCATTATTCCATCAAACAAATACTGCTTGGGATAATCAGTCATGACACCTGGTATTTTAACAATTGAGCTCAAATCAATACCTGCGGAAAAGCTAGCCTTACTCGAGGTAATAATAATTCCTATCACGGCGTTGTCAGCCAAGCCTTTGTCAACAAGAGCATCCAAATCGGCAGCGCTCTCAAGGTTCATTATATTCATTAGTTTTCCTGGAGAGTTCCAATTGATTATTGCAATGCCATCAGCGTCAACACTGTAATTAAAATCAGTCATTATTTTGTTTCCTTATTTCAACAAAAAGTATGCTAATCATCATTAGCAGCACCCCATCATAGCTTGTAACTATTCCCCATAGCATTGTATGTCATAAATAGACTTAAACACTAGCTAAACTACAAACAAAGTTTAAAAATGGAAAACCGTCCAACTCTTAGTCAAAGTGTACGCATCTGGAGTAAAGTTGGACTTCTATCTTTTGGTGGTCCCGCTGCACAAATTGCACTAATGCATCGTGAAATTGTAGATAGAAAAAATTGGCTTTCAGAAGTACAATTTTTAAATGCTCTTAATTTTTGTATGCTTTTACCTGGACCAGAAGCAATGCAACTAGCAACCTATGCAGGCTGGCGCATCAATGGTGTATTAGGTGGGTTAATAGCTGGACTATTATTTGTCATACCTGGGGCACTTGTAATTGCTTTATTAGCTAGCGTTTACGTATGTTTTGGAGAACTGCCATTAGTTAATGCTCTATTTCTTGGAGTTAAGTCTGCTGTAGTTATTATTGTCATAGAAGCCCTTCTTAGGGTGTCTAAAAAAGCATTAAAAACTAAATCTCACCGTATGATTGCTGCAATTTCTTTTATTAGTATATTTTTTCTAAATTTGCCTTATCCGTTAATAGTATTTGGAGCAGCGCTATTTGGGTATTTAGCATTCCCAAATAAAGATAATTTTGAACCTATTGCGCAAAAACAGCTGATACATAAAACACTTATAACTATTATTGTTTGGTTAATTATTTGGTGGGCCCCCATCTTAATCATTTACCTATTTTTTGATTACCAGTTTTTAACAGAAATTATGATATTTTTTTCAAAACTAGCTGTTGTAACATTTGGTGGTGCCTATGCTGTTTTAGCCTATATGGCTCAAGAAGTTGTAAGCGCTAAAGACTGGCTTACAGCAGGTGAGATGATGGATGGGCTTGGTTTAGCTGAAACAACGCCAGGCCCTTTAATCTTAGTCACTGAGTTTGTTGGATTTATAGCTGGGTATAAAGAGGGCGGAATTATCACCGCAATAATTGCTGCATTCTTAACATTGTGGGTTACCTTTGCTCCATGCTTTTTATGGATATTTGCAGGTGCACCCTATATTGATTGGATTGGCAGCAAATCTCGACTACACGGAGCACTGTCAGGAATTACAGCAGCAGTAGTTGGTGTGATTTTAAACCTTTCAACCTGGTTTACATTACATGTATTGTTTGAAAGTGTTAATCTATTAGAGTTTGGATCAATCACAGTTTTATTGCCAGAAATTAGCACCCTCAATATAACTGCGGCCGTATTAGCATTATTTTCTGCTTGGCTTTTACTCAAACAAGATTGGAATATTATTTGGATCCTAATAATAAATGCATTATTGGCAGCCACAATCAGCACATTTTAAAGAATAACTACCCAATAGACGAATAAATATTAAACTTTTATTTAGGCTAGTAATTTGAATTACAAATTTAGATAAATAAAATGTAAATTTTTTTATGTAGTTAATTTACCCGCCAAACCGTCACGAATAAGATCAATGGTTTCATCAACACCATAAAGCGCAATAAACCCACCGAAACGCGGCCCTTGAGATGCACCCATTAATACTTCGTAAATAGCTTGGAACCAGTCACGAAGATTTTCAAAGTTATGGTTTTTACCAACAGCAAAGACTAAAGACTGTAAGTCATCACCGTCTGTTAAGGAATATGCACTAAGGTCAACTGGCTTATTTCCAGCATCTTTATTTTTTTTATCAATCATGTCTTTAGCAACAGAGATAGATCCCAAACCTGCTGCTAAATCAGTTAACGCACTATGCTCTTGTTCAGATGGTTCACGAAATATTTTGTGCGGCTTTACAAAGTCATGGAAATAACGAACTGCAAAACCCGCCGCATCGTCCATTACAGGATTAGTTTCAGCAGATGAATTTGGTGCATATTTATTAATGAAACCCCAGATAGCATCCTTAGTTCCTGCACTCGATACAGAGGCCAAATTAAGCAACATAGCAAATGGAACAACCATATCTGATTCAGGGACGTCACCTTTGTGGATGTGATAAACAGGGTTGTTTAATTGAGCCTTAAGGTCTTGAGTATGGTAAGCCCGTAATTGTTGGTGATATTCATCTACTGCTTTTGGAATTACATCAAAATGCATTCTCTTAGCCGTGCCTGGTTTTTGATACATGAAATATGACAAGCTTTCTGAGCTAGCGTAAGTCAACCACTGGTCTATAGAAACGCCATTGCCTTTAGACTTAGAAATCTTTTCACCATTCTCATCTAAAAATAATTCATAGAAAAAATGCGATGGAGCTGGGGCCCCTAAGATACGGCAAATTTTATCATAGATATGTGTATTCGTTGAATGGTCTTTTCCATACATTTCAAAGTCCACATTTAATGCAGACCACCGAGCTCCAAAATCTGGCTTCCATTGTAATTTTACATTACCACCTGTCACAGGCAAAGTTGTTTCAGTCCCATCCTCATCATCAAAGGTAATAGTCCCGTCTTCTTTATTTACTGACTTCATCGGAACATAAAGAACTCGGCCCGTTTTTGGTGAGATTGGTAAAAATATTGAATAACTACTTTGACGTTCCTCTCGCAAAGAAGCCAGCATAACTTCCATAATTTCATCGTACTGTTTAACTGCGCGTAATAGTACCTCATCAAATGCCCCAGATCGGTAATATTCCGTTGATGAATAAAAGTCGTAATCAAAGCCAAAGGTATCCAAAAATCTACACAACATTGCATTGTTGTGAGCACCAAAACTATCATGCGTACCAAATGGGTCTGGTACATCACTTAGTGGACGCTGCAAATATTCATACATCATTTCCTGATTAGGGACATTACCTGGAACTTTACGCATTCCATCAAGATCATCAGAAAATGAAACTAATTTTGTTGGCATTCCACTTATTACTTCAAAAGCATATTGTACCATTGCGGTTCGTGCAACTTCACCAAAAGTACCAATATGGGGTAACCCAGAAGGTCCATATCCTGTTTCAAAAAGAACATATCCCTTTTCTGGCAACTGACCTTTTAATCGTTTTAACACCTTGCGTGCTTCATCAAAAGGCCAGGCTTTAGATTTTAGGGCTTCTTCGTGCAAATTAGACATGTTTTTTCCAATAAAAAAGGTTATCATGATACCTCCTATTGCTCGAGCGACAGTTGGTCAATATTCTGTTCATAACAAATTAAAGAATCTAAATGACACACGATGAAACAAACCCATGGTCACCACAAGATGCGCTCATTGCAATGATGGTCGCAATTTCAGTATCTGACCAAGACATTAAAACAATTGAACTGCTATCAATTGAACGCACAGTTAACCATCTGCCAATTTTTGCAGACTACAATGTTGATCACTTGCGAAGCGTATGTAATGCAGTATTCGATCTATTAGTCGAAGAGGAAGGGTTGGACGCTCTATTCGGTTTAGTTACTTCTGCTTTACCTGAAAAGCTTTATGAAACTGCCTATGCTTTATGTTGTGATTTAGCCGCTGCTGATGGCCGCTTGCGCGATGAAGAACTACGGTTTTTGCAAGAAACTCGGTATGTATTAAACATTTCACGATTGAATACTGCTGCAATAGAACGCGGCGCTCGCGCACGTCATATGGTATTATAGAAAATAGAATAAATTTAGAATTTTATATTAAGTCTAAATTTTATATTTTAACGGATCCAACGCCCACTAGCGCGAATTTGTGATGATGACACATCAACCATTGATCCATTTAATAAACTCCATGCTGGTGCTTGCTTAAATGGAAGAGCATTAGATGATAATGATGGTAACCTATTACGTCTAAATATTTGCGCTGCCGGTGAACAACTAGCAGCCAATTGTTGGCTAGGTCGCGCCATAACACCAATTGGGAACATATGCATAATATCTTGCCATCGGTCCCAGCGGTGAAAAGTTGCTAAATTATCTGCACCCATGAGCCAAACAAACCTAACGCCAGAATACTGTGATTTAAGTTCTACTAAAGTTTCTGCCGTATAATGTGTTCCAAAAGTACGCTCTAAATCAGTTACAATAATTCGAGGATGATTGTTTAATTTATTACATGCAGATATACGACGATCCATATTTGCAGGACTGTTAACTTTCAATGGGTTACCAGGGCTTACCAGCCACCACACACGGTCAAGGCCAAATTCTCTCATAGCCCATTTTGAAATATGCAAATGCCCTGCGTGGGGTGGATCAAAAGATCCGCCTAATAAACCTATTCGCAACCCTGGGGTTGCAATGGGCATATTACACTTCATGTTTCCAATCGCTTTTGAGCCTGGTGCTCATCCTCAATTAATCCAATTTTCCAATACCCACTGATATAGATATCTTCTTTAAGTATTTCAGTTTCATTTGTCAGAAACCCACGTATAGATTTTATGAGACCACTTTCTCCCGCAATACAGGTTTGAATTACCCCTGAAGGTAGTTTGATTGCGCGAATAAAGGTTTCCTGGGCAAGCGATGCAATATGTGGATCATCTTGGATTAACCAATTTAGCTCAATGCCATCTGGCGCATAAATATTTTGAATATCTTCTTTTGTTTGCACTTCAAATACCGCTATGCCCATAGCGTCTTCAGGCATTTTTTCTAAAGTGGCGGATGCTACAGGCAAAGCAGACATATCAGCCGCCAGTAAATACCAATCAGCATAATAGTCTTTAATCTTCACTTCGCTTGGCCCTTTAAATGCAAGAAAGTCCCCAACTTTTGCATTTATTGCAAAAGCGGAAGCTGGCCCTTCGTCTCCATGTGCTACAAAGTCAATATCTAACTCTAAAGCGTTCTTGCGAAAATTACGAACAGTGTAAGTGCGAATAGTTGGGCGCGGTCCATTTTTAATCTGATCAAGAAGTTCTTTTTGAGTTTGATCTTTATTAGGTAAAAATATTTTACAGTTAGCACCTTCACAGCCCTCTGTTCTGCTTTCTAAGTCTGGTGAAGTGAAAACTATACGGATCATATGTGGTGTTAACTGCAGCACTCTTTTAATTGTTAAAATACAAGGCTCTGGCTTTTTAGGTTTTAACATTAAAGTATCCAAATTTTATTACACAGTTTAATATTTTTTATTCATCTTTTAATATCTTAAACTTAGGAAGATGCCAACAAGTATGGAAACTTCATATCCCTACTTAATTTTTAACTCACCGATTGCACCCTCGCCTCCACTCATATAAAACGCATCAACTTATCAATTTTCTGGAGTGAAGCAAATGGCCACTTACCAATACGTTTACCATATGGACGGTGTATCTAAGACATACCCTGGAGGAAAGAAATGCTTTGAAAACGTTCGGCTTTCATTTCTTCCTGGTGTGAAAATAGGTGTCGTTGGCGTAAATGGTACGGGTAAATCAACCCTTATGCGCATCATGGCTGGGCTCGATACTGAATATACTGGAGAAGCATGGCGTGCTGAAGGTGCAACAGTTGGTTATCTTGAGCAAGAACCTGTTTTAGATTCAACTATATCTGTACGCGATAACGTGATGCTTGCGGTTGCTGGAAAAAAAGAAATTTTAGACAAATATAATGACTTAGCCATGAATTATTCAGAAGAAACAGCAGATGAAATGGCATCATTGCAAGATCAAATTGATGCCGATGACCTTTGGAATTTAGATGCTTCAATAGATATTGCAATGGAAGCATTGCGCTGTCCAGCAGATGATGCAGACGTGTCAACGCTGTCAGGTGGTGAAGCGCGGCGTGTCGCCTTATGCAAGCTCTTACTTGAAAAGCCCGATATGTTACTGCTTGATGAGCCAACTAACCACTTAGATGCAGAAACTATCGCTTGGTTACAAAACCATCTCAAAGAATACAAAGGCACTATCTTAATAGTGACCCATGATAGATACTTCTTGGATAACATTACAACTTGGATACTTGAACTAGACCGTGGCCGAGGACTTCCATACGAAGGCAATTATTCTGCTTGGGTAGAACAAAAAGCAAAACGTCTAGCTCATGAAGCTAAAGATGATAAAACGCGCCAAAAGACATTAGAACGTGAATTGAAATGGATGCGCCAAGGCGCTAAAGCACGCCAAGCTAAATCAAAAGCACGTATTTCTGCATATAATGAAATGGCAGATCAATCGGAACGTGAAAAAGTGGGCACAGCTCAAATTGTTATTCCAAATGGCCCTCGCCTCGGTAACAAAGTAATCGAAGTGGAAAGCATTTCAAAAGCATTTGGTGATAATTTACTAATCGATAATCTATCATTTAGCTTGCCACCAGGTGGCATCGTTGGTGTTATTGGCCCTAACGGAGCTGGTAAGTCTACTTTATTCCGAATGCTCACAGGGCAAGAATACCCAGATAGTGGCGCTGTAGAATTTGGTGATACAGTTCAATTGTCTTATGTGGATCAATCACGCGCAGATCTAGATGGTAAGAAAACTGTGTGGGAAGAAATTTCTGGCGGCCAAGAAATCATAGCGTTAGGTGACGCTGAAATGAATAGCCGCGCATATTG
>Ga0209711_10001511_pt1 | contig 22504 bp, 25 predicted proteins | sample ArcticOcean_MG_C_7_FD_187441 | JGI IMG/M metagenome (GOLD analysis project Ga0209711, IMG submission 187441) | Marine microbial communities from western Arctic Ocean - ArcticOcean_MG_CB11_88 (SPAdes) (version 2) | ecosystem: Environmental > Aquatic > Marine > Oceanic | place: Arctic Ocean...
GACAGCTAGGACACAGGTAGTAGCAGGAGACACGATTGCGATCAAGGCGGCCATAGCGGCAGATCTAGTATCATTGGCGGCAGAAGTCGCGGCAGGTTCAGTGAATGCAACGGCGATATCCGCAGGTTCGGAACTACAGAGTTCAGTATCAGGAACAAGATATGTGGGATCACACATAGTTGAACACACAGTGACATTCGCGAATGCCAACAACATGAGATTCTTCTTCAACGCAGGTGGCAAGATCAGGGTTAACCTAACAAGTAACGGTGGAGGATCGGCGAACGGTTCAACATTGACAGACAAGGATGATTCAGTTGCTGAGATGATCACAGCCATGGGCAACTTCGACATAGCTTCAGTGCAATCAACAAGATCAGGAACAACAGAGACACTGACCACGGACGGTTTCGCGATTGGATTCCAGGATGTTACAACATCATACCAGACAGTTTTCCTACTGACACAGGCCAACGGCACATACACTTCAATGACACTCAAGGGTGAGATAAAAGGCAATGCCACAGCAGGTTCCACAGTAAACGTGACGATCAAGATGAGTTTGACAGATGCGGACAGTGGAGACATACTTTACACTTCAAATAACCTATCCAGCATTGACGTCAACGAGAACTTCATTGGTGTCACAGACTTCGCAACCAAGCTGATGCTACCAACTACGGCACAGGGCCTAGACCCAGTGTACACACTGTCAGGCAGTGCCGTGACAAGTAACACAACAGCATAATAATTTCCACCAGACCTATCTTGCAATTAAATATTGCACATGCAGGTACACATACACACCAAGACTGACGTACAGATAGAATGCCAGGATCTTGATCGTAACACCGTAACACACGATCTGACATTTGACATGGATCCAGGATGGCACAAGGTCACTATACCTTTGCCTAGGAAAGATATCATCAGGATAGAAGTCGACGGAGAGGACATAAGGTATTACATCAACGCCGGACACAACACAGAGAAAGGATACGTGCTCTGGTTGAACAGTGACCTGGATCAGTTCTACACCAGGACATCAGAGTGCATGGCACAGGACGACCTGCTGAGATTCAAGGACATAGCCAAGAAGTACATGCACACAGTCAGTTGGAACGAGAAAGTAGAAGGTGATTTTATACCCGAACACATAAAGAGGTTCTTTGCCAAGGGGGACGGTCCCTTCTGGTACATTAGGAGTGAATATCACAAACTTCCTTACATAGAGTACAATGGTGGACCTGTCCCCGAAATAGATCCTGATACAGACCTGGACGAGGACTTGGATTTCATCGACGAAAAGTTCCAGGGTGCTGGAAAGTGTAAATCATTGAAACAAAATCCAGTACTGCCAACAATAATGACGGAACAGTTGAAGAATAAAAACCTAAGGAATCTTTTCCTACAGCTTGGCTTCACTGAAATGTTGCAGATAACGTATGTTGAACTGGGACCGAAATCAATAATACCCATACACAGGGATGATAGCACCTATTTTAACGCAAACCATATACTGCAAGGTCCTTCACAGGGATGGCTACGCATATCGGGAGATCATGAAAAGGTCAAATTTAAATTCAAGAATGCAGGACTGATAGATGTGAGCAAACCCATGTTCATAAACAACAGAGAGTTCGTACACAGCCTGGTACACTCGGGTGACAAACCACGTGGAGTATTACTTTTTACCGGTATCAGTACGTTAACAAACAAAGGGTTTCTTGAAAAATAAAAATTTTTGGGTGTTGATTTTACTAATAATTAACTGTATAATACAGTTATGGATATTGGCAATATTAAAAAACACTCGGACCTCAATTTCGAGGTAGCTCAGGCTAAAAAGAACGCACTGGAGAAACTGCGTTCAAGACAGCTGATGGCCTACAACGAGAGGCTGTTCAAGGCAGATGCTGACACCATTAATCTAGTAAGCACACTCAAACAACACAACAAAGATTTCTACATGTTAGATGTTAATGACAATCCCTGTCATGTCAAGGATCCGGATGATTTCCTAAACAAATTAATAGAAAGAAACCAGGAAACACTGAACTCGTACCAACAGCTACATCAAGATCTCGCCAAAAAGAGAAAATAATGACAACCGGTGTACTGATGTACTGTTTCGACACTCCCGAGGTCAACTACCACAGGCTGGCAGAACGTTGTGTGGCACAGATACGGAAATACCTCAAACTAGAAATCACTATCGTGACAAATCTAGAGACATACAAGAAATTCAAACCCTTGGGCATGATCAACTACAAGTTGGTCGAAGCCAAGACCACCAACACAAGACCTTACAGGGGCAAAAGTGTGGCATGGTACAACAAGGAACGTGCCTTGGCATATGAACATTCACCCTATGACACGACCATACTGATGGACTGTGACTATTTCGTATTTTCTTCAACACTGTTAGAATTGGCAAACACAGAGTTTGACATGATGTTGCACGATCGGGTTCATGACCTTACAGGCAAAGACATGATATTAGGCAAGGACGAAAGCACACTGCCTTTGGTATGGGCAACAGTGACACTTTTCAAGAAGACTGCAAACACTGAGGCAATATTTTCCATGATAAGACACGTACAGGAATATTATTCGCACTACAGGTATCTCTACAGGATACGTTACATAAATTACAGGAACGATTATGCTTTCGCGATAGCACTGCACCAACTGAATCTGGGAAACCACATACCTACACCCATGACCATGTTGGCAGACAGTGTAGATGTTATTGACAGTGACGCAGATGGCATAGTTTTCAAGTACAATGATAACATAAATTTCACCACAGGGCAGGATGTACACGTGATGGACAAGGAGTGGTGCAATGGATAAGGGATATGTATGGTTCGCACTGAACAACTCCACAACGGATTACATAGAGCTCAGTAAGGGACTGGCGAAAAGTATAAAGAAAGTAAACCAGCACAACAAGGTATGTGTGATAACAGATAAACCAGTAGAGGACGAACTCTTTGATTTTGTAAAAGTTCTTAAACAAGACGACAGTGCAGATCAGGAATGGAAGCTGAGTAACGAATACAAGGTTTTTTCACTAACACCATTTACACACACCATAAAACTCACAGCTGATATGTTATTCACACAGAATACCGACTGGTGGTGGAACTATCTATGGCAACATGATCAGGTATTTTCATACCACTGCAGGAACTACAAAGACGATGTGATAAAGAACAGCTACTACAGGAAATTGTTTGCAAGAAATGATCTTCCTGATGTGTATGATGGTTTACATTATTTCAGAAGAAGCACAAAATCAAAACAGTTCTATGACCTGTGTGAGACAATTACAAAAAATTGGAAGACAGTCAAGGAGACGATTCTTGTTAACTGCCATGACGAGCAACCAACAACAGATGTTGTGTACGCACTGGCCAACAAGATGCAGGATCCATTGCAGTTGGGCAGGGTGGAGTATGAATGGTTCAAGATCATGCACAACAAACAGCACATAAACGGAATAGGCAAGAAATTTGAGAATGACACATACTTGTATCCGATGAAAGTAGCAAACAAATTGTACATGGGTGGATACAGACAGCACAGAGTAGTACATTACCACAACAAGCAACTGCCAGGAGAACTAGATGAACAAACTTTTAAATAAAAGCACTGATCCTTTTGTTATTGTGGGCGACAATCTTAAAAATATTAAGAATAATTTTACACTCGAAAGTGGAATAACAGATTCTGATTTAGTAAGTCTTTTTAAAAAATCTATTAGAATTATCAAAGATAATGTTGGAGAATTAAAGTCTAAAGACACACAGATTTATAGGAATATAGTAGACCTAGGATGTAAAAGACACATGGGAATATTTAATAAATTTAATATTATACCTAAATTTTGCTTTAGTTGTTTTAAGGTTCAAGTTGAACCAGAAAATGTATTGGACTTATGTAAATTGTATTTAATTTTTGATAGATTAACACTGCCTGGGAATAACACAAGGAAATGCATGATTGAACTGAGGCCTAAAGTGTCAGGAACTTACAAAGGCTTGATCTATTGTTCTAGCACTGAGGAGGCAAATGTGATTTTAGAATTGATTACACCTGTCATTAATAAAATTATAAAAGGAAAAATTAAAATTAAAAGAGGATGTTCTGAATATTCAGATGCTTTTCCTGAGTACGGAGTGACCAACAAAGAAGACAAAAATTATATGACATACAAGGATGAGTGGGATGAAAAGGAGAAAAATTTTGATTCAAACAACAACAAACGTAAACGGGCAATTAAAAATAACTCTACAGCACATGACGGTTTAAACATTCATGAGATTTTGATAATGAATAACTGGTTAAATTATGCAAAAAAAATAAACGACTTGACGTACAAGCATGTGAGTGAAGATATAATGTATTCGGATTATATTTCTAAAACAATGACAGGAGAGCTAGATGTCTAAGGCATTCTTTGAAGCGGCTAAACAGGTGTGGAGCAAGGCACCCAAGGAAAAGAAATACACAGTAACGATAGAAGGCAAAGAAATAGAAGTCAGCCTTGAAAAAAGTCTTGAGATACAGCAGGCAGGTGAAGAAGCATTCATGCTACAAGATGGAAAGATTATGAGAATACCAAGAAAAACGAATAACTTAAAAAAACCGGTACTAAAAAAACAACTCCCGGGCAAGCCAGGTTATAAATTCTACGACAATGATCCACTATGGGTTGAATCGATTGTAGAGGAGGGATTTTCATGGCAGATAGAACAAGAATAAGCGAACTAGATTTCGTCTATATCAGCTATGCCGAGCCCAACAAGGAAGAGAACTGGGCAGATCTCAAGAACAAAGTGCCTTGGGCCAAACGTGTTGATGGTGTAACAGGATTTGACAATGCACACAAGGCCGCGGCAAGGTTGGCAGAGACACAATTTTTCATAAGTGTAGACGGAGACAACATCATCGACGAGAGTTTCCTGTTACAGACACTGGATTGGGACAAGACAGACCCCAAAGCAGTACACAGATGGAGAGCCAAGAACAACATAAATGGATTGGTGTATGGCAATGGCGGACTGGTAGGCTGGGACAAGGACACTTGCTTGAACATGCACACACATGAAAATGCCAAGGACGAGAGAGCAGAAATAGACTTCTGCTGGACAGTGAAACATGAGAATCTACACAACTGCTATTCAACGACAGTGATAAATGCATCAGAGAGACAGGCATTCGTGGCAGGTTACAGGGAAGGGGTAAAGATGAGTCTCGACCAAGGCAAGAACATTGACCCTGCAAATTTCAAACGTATCATACAGAACAATAATTTAAGGATACTGACCACGTGGATGAGTGTTGGTGCAGATGTTGATCATGGCAAGTACGCCATGTTGGGTGCAAGGATGGGTTGTTATTCTACGACAGTGTCAGGGAATGAATATGTGCAGGTCAGGGATCTGGAGAAAATGGCCGATCTGTTTTCAACTGCCGTGGACGACATAGACATGGACCTGGAAGCATATGGTGAAAGTGTCAGACAGAGGCTAGATGTGCCAATAGCAGACTTCAACGAACAGGACAGCAAGTTCTTCAAGTTCTGCATGCCACAACACAGGAACAAGGGAGTGCAAGATCGTGAGTACTAGTGATTACAAACAAGATGCACTGAAAGCCAAGGACAAGTTGGCGGAAGTGTCACCTACGATGTGCCTGGCCAAGTGGAACCAGACGTCACTGCACCTGCCCACGGGACTTACTAACTCGTGCTATCACCCACCACTGCACAAGATGGACGCAGACGCAGTCAAGCTGAATCCTGCCGCACTGCACAACACACAAGAGAAACTGAATCAACGACAACAAATGCTTCAAGGAGAGCAACCTGAGGGTTGTTCGTACTGCTGGAACATGGAGAAGACCGGGGAGATGTCAGACAGGCATTACAGATCCGGTGAACCATGGGCCATGCAGGACTTCGAAGACATCAGAAAGAATCCAATGACGACCAGTTGGACACCGAGGTATGTGGAAGTGAACTTCAACAACGCTTGTAATCTAAAGTGTAGTTACTGTTCTCCACAGTTCTCGACAACGTGGGGCAAGGAGATTGACAGGTATGGCCAATATCCCACATCTCCTCCCCATAACGCACCAGAACACTTCCAGGGAAGGAGGCGACCCATACCCAACAGGGAGGATAACCCATACGTGACGGCATTCTGGAAATGGTGGCCCACACTGTACAAGAATCTAAAGCACTTCCGTATGACGGGCGGAGAACCCATGATGGACAAGAACACGTACAAGGTTTTCCAGTACATAATAGACAATCCCAAAGATGACCTGCACTTGAACATAACATCAAACATGTGTCCGGCAGACAAGAAACTGAAGGAAAAGTACTTCAACATGACCAAGCACATATGCATGGAAAAGAAAGTGGAACACCTGATGCAGTTCGTCTCTGTAGATGCATTTGGCAAACGAGCAGAATACATACGAAACGGACTGGACTTCAACTACATGATGGACAACGTGGAGGAGTTCCTAGAACGTATTCCTGTGCGTAATTCAATAACATTCATATGCACGTACAACAACTTGAGTATAACAAGCATGGACAAACTATTGGAGAAGATATTAGAACTGCGTACAAAGTACAGCAAGACGTACCAGAGGGTATGGTTTGACGTGCCACTGCTGAGACAACCGGAGTGGCAACAGATAACACTGCTACCAGAGTCATACCAGGCTGTACACGAGGGCAACATAGAGTACATGCAGAACAATTCCGGAGAGGAAAACGGACTGCACATATTCAAGGACTTCGAGATTCAAAAAATGCAACGCAATCTAGCTTACTGGCGAGAAAATGCTGACGCAAGTACGCAAAACAAAAAAAACTTCTACGCATTTTTTAACGAACACGATCGAAGAAGATTAACCAACTTCTTAAACACCTTCCCTGAGATGGAAGAATTTTACACGGAGTGCAAGAACGCATGAAGATAATAGGATTTTTTGGAGACAGTTTCTGTGCAAGTAATCAACCTGAGAGTTGGTGTAACATATTGCAGGAGAAGTTAGGTGCTGACCGGATCAGCTCGTTTGGAGAACCTGGACGTAGCATATGGAGTACTATGATTAAGTTTAACAAACTGATAGAGCAAGACCGTGTTCCGGACATATCCGTATTCTGTTGGACAGAACCGTACAGACTGTATCATCCTACTTTGGTTTTGAGTGCCAACACAGAACCACTTGATGGGGTTGACTTAAACGTGTACAAAGCACTAGATGATTATTGGAAATATCTACACAACTATGACAAAGATGAGATGGCATACGAATATGCACTTACACATTATGATCAAAATATTCTATCTAAAGTTGATAGTGAGATTGTACAGATGTGGAGTTTTAAACCGTTTGAAACAGCCGGTAAGGATGCTAACATGACATTAACAACAGGAACATTCATAGATGAGAGTATGAATGCTTTCAGGGGGGATAGCCGGGGAAAAGATGGCCGGAAATTGGGAACAATCAATCACCTTACAGTAGAGCAGAATCAACAATGGGCAGATAAAGTTTATGAGGCGATGAATGAACGATCTTGAATATAAAAAACAAATACTAGATCCGAAGAGTGCAAGTTTCTGCGGAGCCAAATGGTACAATGCGACCATATGGTTGGGCAGTGGAATGACCACAAGTTGTCACCATCCACTTCCGCACAAGATAGACTTGGAAGAAATAAAAACCAATCCGAGTGCTATACACAACACTCTACAGAAGAAACTAGAACGTAAGCAGATGCAAAATGGTGATAGACCAAAAGGGTGTGAGTACTGTTGGAAGATAGAAGACATAGACAGGAATAACATCAGTGACAGGGTTTACAAATCAAAAATATTCACAAATAAAGATTTAGATACTGCGTATAGTTCAGATCACAACACAGATGTGAATTTAAAAACATTGGAGATAGCATTTGATAGGACCTGTAACTTCGCTTGTACATACTGTAATCCTGCATTCAGTTCCACGTGGGCAAACAACATTAAGAGATTAGGACCATACACAGGCATGGAAACAGATGGACGTAATCACTTCACCCATGCACACGATTCGGCAGAACCATACAAGAAAGATGAGAGCAATCCCTACGTTGAGGCATTCTACAAATGGTGGGAAACGGACCTGCACAAGAGCCTAGACGAATTGAGGATCACAGGCGGAGAACCCATGATGAGTCCTAACCTATGGAGACTTCTAGACTGGATAGAAACACAAGGTGATAAAATGAATCCCGACATGCGTATTGCAATTAATTCCAACTTAGGAGCAAAGCAGAGCATCATAGATAGATTTAAGGGAAAATTAAAAGGATTCGATAACTTCCATTTGTACACCAGCATGGAAGCAACATTTGGTCAGGCAGAATACATCAGGGACGGATTAGATTACGGCGAATGGTTCTCAAATTTCTTACACATGATGGTTGATAAAGTACCATCGGAGATTCACAACATGTGTACAATCAATGCACTGTGTTTGGAATCACTTCCAGAGTTATTAGAAAAAATACTCTTCTTTAAAAATGCCGGCAAGGTGTATGGAGCAAAGGTTAACTACACACTTAATATATTGAGGTTTCCGAGCTTCCAATCACCGCTTGTGTTACCGGATGAACTGAGAAATAAATTTAAGGGCGACATACAGAAGTTTTTAAATAACAATGTGAAACATCTAGAAGAAATGGAAGTCAATCAAACACAGCGATTAATAGACTATCTGGATGTTGTTAAGACACCACACGCAGGTGCGGCCACGCAGGAAAAGTTACAGAAAGATTTCAAGGCATTTTACAGTCAATACGACAAACGGAGTGGAAAAGATTTTGCAAAGACTTTCCCAATAATAGGAGAATGGTATCGTGGCATATGAGTACGGGGCTAAAGAGCCGGAGAAACTAAAGATCAAAGACATGACTCCCAAGGAAGAGGAGTTGTTGATCAAGAGTGACACATTCTGTATGTTGCCATGGCAACACATACATGCATTTCCAGACGGCAGGGCATATCCTTGTTGTTTCTCCCTAGACAAATACCCCGTTGGTAATCTCAACAAAGATTCCATGGAAACTGTATTCAATGGACCAGCTATGAAACAGATGCGTTTGAACATGTTGGCAAACAAACAGAGTAGGCAGTGTACCAAATGTTACGATCAAGAGAAGTCAGGATTCTTCTCACTGCGTTTGAGCTCAAACAAACACTTCGGACACAACATTGGCATGATAGAGAACACACAGGCAGATGGAAGTGCGGACTTTGTTATAAAGTATTGGGATATAAGATTCAGCAATCTATGTAACCTAGCTTGTAGGAGTTGTGGTACATGGTTCAGTTCTAACTGGTATGAAGATCACAAAAAACTTACAGGCAAACCACCTGAACACGCAAAGATTATGAGGGTAGGCAGGAGCAGTAACGACATATGGGAACAGATGTTGGAACAGTTTGAACACGTGGAGCAGTTTTATTTTGCAGGTGGTGAACCACTTATAATGGAAGAGCATTATAGGATATTGAAAGAACTGGACAGACGTAAAATGTATCATGTGAGATTGATATACAACACCAACTTCACAAAACTAAAGTTCAAAGACATGGATGTGCTAGAACTTTGGAACAAATTTGACTCAGTTTCGATTGGTGCAAGCCTAGACGCAGAAGGTGACAGGGGAGAGTTCATGCGTAAGGGAACTGTGTGGAAAGACATCGTAGCAAACAGGAAACGTATGCTGGAAGTTTGTCCAAAGGTTGATTTCTACATATCAAGCACGGTAGGACTCATCAATGCATTACACATAGTGGACTTCCACAGGAGTTGGGCAGACCAAGGATTGTTGAAACCACAAGACTTTAATTTTAACTTGTTACAATATCCCTATGCACAAAGAATTGACCTGTTGCCAGAATCATTTAAACAAAAGATAAAAGAGAAATATGAGAAACACATAGAATGGTTACGGCCACTAGACCATCTTACCAGGGCAACCAAGGGCTTTGAATCTGGATTAGATTACATGATGAGAAGGGATAATTCCAAAGACCTACAACAGTTCAAGGACAGCATGAAACGTATAGATGACATCAGAGACGAAAACATTTTAGAAGCATTTCCCGAACTGACGGAGTTGTATGAAAAAAATTAAGCCAAATGAGGGTAACAAAACGTTCTGCATGGCACCGTGGACGCACACGTACCTGTCACCACAGACGGAGAGACGTATGTGTTGTGCATCAAGAGAACCCGCACAGAGTTTCAAGCAGTACATAGACACGGGCAACGATGCCAAAGAGTACAAACCTTTGACTTTAAAGGAACACTGGAATTCAGATCACATGAAATCTGTTAGACTGCGTATGATGGCAGGAGAGGAGTTATCAGAATGTGAGGTATGTGATCACAAACTGTTGAACACAGATGTGTATAGGTCGTACTGGAATAAACTTTTTAGCGATAGGGTAGACGAAGCATACACAACAACAGACGAAACAGGTGCAACTACAATGCAGACAATCAGTTTTGATTACAGGTTCAACAACTTATGCAACTTCAAATGTAGGATGTGCGGTGACATGTTAAGTAGTAGTTGGGAAGCAGAAACCAGGAAGAACAAAACATGGACCAAAGAATCACAGCCATGGATGGCATCGCCATTAAGGGAACAAATTACACATTTCCAAGACACACAGGTTGTACAGGAATTCGTAGATGCAGTTGAAACAAAGACAATAAAAGAGATATACTGGTGCGGTGGAGAACCGTTGATGTGGGATATGCATTGGAAAGCCATGCAGAGGATAATAGAATTGGGATTCGCAAAAGAAGTGTATGTTAGATACAACACAAATTTAAGTAGGACATCTTTAAAAGGGATCAAGCTATTTGATCTATTACCGGAATTCCAGGATTGGCAAATATGTTCATCACTAGACGGCACAGGAGAAGTTGGTGAATACATCAGGGACGGATTAAACTATGAACAATGGTTACGTAATTTCAAAGAAGGAATGGCAGTGGCAAAGACATCTAGAGAAATGAGATTAGACTACACAATAACAATGCCCGGATTATTAGAACTTAAAAATATGTTCGATTTGAGTCAAGCACTAAACACAGAAATATTAACAAAAGTTATGTTCACATTCAGCAATGATGAGATTCTAAGTCCATTGGCCTTGCCCAAGAAACTGTTACACACTATAATAGACGAAGCACTTGAATACATAGAGCCTCGTGCTACAAGAAAACAAAGAGCACTGATAGAAGTATTAAAGAACTTAAAGAACAGAGAAACTTTTACAGCAACTAAAAAGGGAAAAGAAAGACAGGAACGTATTGACAAGATCAGAAGACAGGATATAACAAAAATATTAGCAAAAGATGAAAGGATACTGGACTGGTGGACAAGTATATAGACTCAAATATGTGTATGCTACCATGGTCGGCAATAGAGACTAGACCAGACGGAAAATACAAACCTTGCTGTCTTTACAGAGATGAGTTAAAAGATCCTAGTGGAAAACACTACAATACTACAGAACATTCCATCACAGAAGTAATGAATTCAGAATCTATGAACAAGTTAAGGGAGCAATTTACAGCAGGCGAGAAGCCGCCCGGTTGTGCTAGTTGTTGGAAAGAAGAAGCCTCGGGCAAAACATCAAAAAGACAGCATATGTGGTACAAGGCACCAGCGATAGGACGGCTACACATCGGCAAAAATATAGTTGCACCTAGATTCATTGATTTTAAGTTGGGAAATATTTGTAATTTAAAATGTAGAATATGTTCTCCTGTCTCGAGTTCACTATGGGCTAACGAGATGGCAAAGTTTGACCCTGATAGGAAAAAATATTGGACAAAATACAACAAGGACGGAATGTGGCCAAAACAAAAGAATCGATTTTATGAAGATCTCGAGAAACACATAGAATCGATAAGATTTTTTGAGATAACAGGCGGAGAGCCGTTAATGATAAAAGAACAATTTGACATACTGCAGAAGTGTGTGGACATGGGAGTAGCAAAAAACATTGATGTGCATTACAACACAAACGGCACACAGTTTCCTGAGAAAGAGTTGAATGAGATATGGCCTCATTTCAAAAGAATAGAGTTGGCATACAGCATCGACGACATAAAAGAACGATTCGAGTACCAAAGACATCCGGCAAAATGGGATTTAGTTAATGAAAATATTTTAAAATTTAAAAACGCTGGACTGCAGAATCTATCAACACAGGTATGTACTACAATAAATGTTTTTAACATAGTCTATCTAGACGAACTAGCACCTTACATTGACGAGTGGGGTGTAGACTTTTGGCACATTAACGCACTACACCAACCAGAGGAGTTTGATATACAACAATTGCCTAAAGACTTGAAAAAAACAATAACTAACAAACTTTTAAAAATAAACATAAGAAAGGATGAAATAATGACAGCTTTGAACTATCTCAATAGCGAGCCAACTACGGTATTAGAAAACTATAACGATGCTATTACAAGTAAAATTAAACAGATCGATAAACGTAGGAAAGAAAATTTTGGCGATGTGTTTCCTCTTTTAAATAATGTACTGGGTATATATGAGTAAAATAAATGTTTTTATAGCAGGTGGATGCAGTTTCACATTCGGTCATGAGTTAAGTGACAATCTGAACGGCAGGACACCATCGATGAAGACATGGGCACATGGGTTGTACGAGGGGTACAAATATCCAGGCACCATATACCACTATGAATTGGCGGCCACTCCGGGCACAGGAAATCCAGGTATAGCACGTAGGGTTTTCAAGGCAGTAGCAGAGGCTCACAAAAATCCTGAACAAAACATCGAAGCTGTTGTTGTGATGTGGAGTTTCAACTCAAGATACGATTGGGCCATGCCCCGACACAGGAATCTAGAGGACACACGTTGGGCTACAATGTCACCATGGGACACCAACATGAGAGCTGAGGAAAGACACAATGCACTGTCAGGATCGGAGGCACAGCAGGAACAGTGGAAACGCAGACAAGAGCTAATGATAGAGACTGGAGTCAAACCTTTTGCCGAAGCAATATACAAGCATGCGGCCAACGAGTACCATGAGACATACCTCAGTTGGAAGAGCATAATATGGTTACAGAACATACTGGAAAAGAAGGGCATAAAATACATGTTCACACTGGCGGACAACAGCTTGTTCTACAAGGACTTTGCACATCATAAAGACCAAGACGGGCTTATGTCTGCACTGCACGATGAGATAGATTTTACCAAATGGTTCAGTTTTGGTGAAAGGATGATGGGATTCAACCAATGGGCACTGATGGAAGACTACCCACGTGGCACGACACATCCACTTGACAAAGCCCATGAAGATGCTGTAAAATTAATGATGCCAATGTATAAAAAAATAAAAGGAGGAGTTAGATCATGATCAACTGGATAAAAAAATTAATCAATAAGATTAAGCAAGAACTTGCTTATCGTAAAAGACTAAAAGAACTTAAGAAAAAAGACCCATTTATATACAAATAAAATGGAAGAAATAAAAAAACGTATTAAAGAAGTGTTTGCAAAGGCACCCAAATTTGAACTGGTGGAGATGCCTTTCATAGATGTCGCAGAGGATCCTGTGAGGCCTGAGTTAAGCCTAGAGTTCAGACAGGCATACGGCAGGAAGATATATGGGATCAAGGACGAGGAAGGTGACATAGCGGCCATCATGTGTTTTGCATTTACAAATGCTATTCCAACAAGTGTTAAAGACATGGACACCATGAGCCGGGATGCCGCTATGCAGGCTGTACACAGAGCAGGAGTTCAAGGTTCTATAGCGATAGCCTACACAGTATGGGCCAAGAAGAAAGGTGGCGGAAAACACATAGTCAATGAGGTGTACAAGATGATAAAAGAGTCTAATCACCTAAGCAGATTGATAACACTTTCACCCCTCACGGACATGGCAAGGAAGTTCCATCTCAAGAACGGAGCCAAGGAAGTGCAGGTTAACCTCACAACACAGAATTTCGAGTATGACATAGAGTTGACCGAATGGGAGAAGTTGGCGGAGAAGGTCACTAAAAAGTGGAGAAACGCCACCTGGAGCATTAAATGAGTTGCCTAGGGTTATTTTTAGCAGTATCCATAGGAGCAAAATAATGTCAAGGGAGAAGCAAACTTATTTGCAAATAAATCAACATCTAATCAAAGATAAAATAGTTTTAGATCTTGCTTGCCACGATGGTAAATCCACCGAGATAATAAAAAAATTAGGTGCAAAGCACATATACGGTGTTGAGGCAAGACAAGACCTGTTAACAGAAGCCAAAAAAAATATCGAGGGAGACGTTGATTTTTTTGTTGGTGATATTCAAGATGAAAAAATAATCTCTAGTTTGGTAAAAAAAAGTGATACTGTTATTGCCTTAGGAGTGCTTTATCATTTATACAATCATTTTGGATTTTTTTCGTATATTTTAAAACCAAATATTGACTACGTGTTGATTGAAACCATAGCCGGACCTGAGACTTTAGACCCTTCGATGGCATGGGGTTTTGAAGATGTGGACTGTATAACAAATGGTTGGCATCCAAAAACGGTCAAAGTTCCACATGGCACGCCAAACTTATCCTGGATTTTCGCTACATCCGATCTTTTTGGGTTCTCTTGTGACTGGGCATGGTCATATGGCAAGATACCAGCTAAAACGAGACACAACATCACGCATAAGGAGTATATGGACGCGAAAAGTAGTGATTGGCCTGAGTACGAAAAAATTATTTCTAATGACTTCTTGCCAGACAACATTTTAAATGACATAAGCACTAGGTTAGTTGATGATGCCCCGGAGTATAGTGGTAAAAAAAGAATCGTGTTAAGACTCTACAATAGACAAAAAATTTCTTCTACCCCAATTAATATTAAAGATTGTTACGTGTGGACAACTCACAAACAACAAGGAGAAAGAAGCTCTGAGTTCAAAAAATACTATGAAGAAGAATATAAAAGGTATAAAAACAAACACGGAAACCTAGGACCACACAGATGAGAATATTAATAATGGGACTACCTGGATCAGGCAAGACAACACTGGCACGAATGATAGCACCGAGATTGAATGCTGTCTGGCTAAATGCAGATGAGGTTAGAAAAAAAGCAGACGATTGGGATTTTTCTGATATCGGTAGATCAAGACAAGCAGACAGAATGAAACAACTGGCAAAAGAAGCCGTAGACAGTAACAGAGTTGTTGTAGCAGATTTTATATGTCCTACAGAATATACAAGGCAACAATTTGATGCAGATTACACAGTATGGATGGATACAATTAAAGAGGGTAGATTTGAAGATACAAATAAAATGTTCGAAGAACCTAGCAAATACAACACCAAGGTCACATCAAAGGATGCAGAGATGTGGGCGTTCCTTGTAGTGCAGGAAATAAGAGACATAATTTGGTTAGAACAAAATAGGAAAGCATGAAAATACTAGGTATCAACTGCATGAACCACGATGCATCTATGACAGTAGTAGATGGCAGGGAGATACTGTGGGCGGCACACAGCGAACGTTATTCAAAAGTCAAGAATGATCACTTCCTCAATTGGGGAATAGTAAACGAAGCAATGACATATGGTCCATTTGACAAAGTTGTTTACTATGAGAAACCTTGGTTGAAGAAAACAAGACAATTCTACGCAGGACAATTTGGAACAGCATTAAGCTATACAGAAATGCCACAGTGGCACTTAGACATGTTTGGGATAAAGATTGATCAGTATGTGAAACATCATGACTCACACGCCGCGGCAGGTTACTTCACGTCACCATTCAAGGACGAGGGTGCAACCATACTGACAGTGGATGCAATAGGCGAATGGGAAACCGTTTCCATATCCACTGCTGACAAAGTATGGATTGACAGGAAAGAAACAATCAACTATCCACACTCGGTGGGCTTGTTGTATTCGGCATTCACACATCGTTGCGGACTTAAACCTGCAGAGGAGGAATACATCCTGATGGGCATGGCCGCATATGGCACACCCAAGTACAAGGAAGACATATATGAGGACTTCGTGCACCAGTCTCCATTCAAGATGAAGAAGAATTTACACAGAGGATTGAGTGATTGGCATCCAGAAGCAGATGTAATGGACATTGCCGCAAGTATACAGGCAGTCACGGAAGAGATACTTGCAGACCTTTTCCTGAGGGCATCCAAGTATGGCAGTAGGAATTTAGTATATGCCGGGGGAGTGGCATTAAACTGTGCCGCAAACAGAACACTGGCTAACCTAGGATTGTTTGACAACATATGGATAATACCCAACCCAGGAGATTCAGGATCCAGTTTGGGTTGCATAGCGGCCTCAGAAAAAATACATTTGAATTGGAAGAACCCATTCTTGGGATATGACATACAAGGTGAGTATCCTGTGGACGCAATAATCAAAGAACTTACAGAAAACAAAATGGTAGGTGTTGCAAGTGGTAGGGCAGAGTTTGGACCAAGGGCACTTGGTAATAGATCATTATTAGCAGACCCCCGGGGTGAGGAGATCAAGGATTTGGTAAACGGAATCAAGAAGCGACAGAAGTTCAGACCGTTTGCTCCGGCCATACTAGAAGAGGATGTACACGACTATTTTGACCTGCCTATAGGTGTCAAAAACACCCCTTATATGCAATACACAGCGGCGTACACGCATGGTAAAGACTGTCCGGCTATATTGCATCATGATGGCACTAGCAGGGTGCAAACCGTGTCAAAAAGCGACAATGAAGGGTTTTATGAACTTCTTAAAGCATGGAAGAAAGCAACAGGTTGTCCGATACTGTTGAACACCAGTTTGAACATCAAGGGTATGCCCATGGTAAATGATACCAAAGATGGTAAAGAGTGGACCAGCAAATATGGAGTGAAAGTGTTGTGATAAAATTCAATGGTATTGACAAGATATATGATTCTTACAGTTGGCGTATAACACGCAGGGCAAAGGAAGTTTGGAAGTCTGGTAATGTGATCAGCACAAAACATGCTGAGGACAGTTATTTGGACCAGTTTGAGAAGTCTGTGGCCAAGTACACAAAAAGAAAATTTGGAATTGCAGTAGGCAGTGGAACAGATGCATTGTATTTCGCTCTCAGAGCCAAAGGCATAGGTCCAGGCAAGACTGTGTTGTGTCCGGCAATCAGTTATCTAGCATCAGCAGAAGCAATAAAGAGGACAGGAGCAATGATACAATTTGTAGATGTTGACGAAAAAGGATTGATGGGAGATATACCAATGATGGGATTGCCTAGTGCAGTGGTGTATGTGAACTTGTTTGGCAACCTGGCAGACTACGATAGCTTAAGGAACTACTGTGACAAGCACAGGATACCGTTGATCGAGGATGCGGCACAAAGTCTAGGAAGTTTTTACAAAAAGATACCCAGTGGCAAGCTGGGCGATATCAGCAGTTTGAGTTTTGCTCCAAGCAAGCCGTTGCCTTGTTTTGGGAATGGAGGAATGGTCCTAACAGACAGTGAAAGCGAAAGAGATTTCGTACGTGGTCTGAGATACCATGGTTCTGGCACAGCCAAATTACACCATGGATATAATTCATGTCTAAGCAACGATCATGCTAATGTTCTAAATTTTCTGATGTCAAAATATAAGAAACTTTTAAGTAAAACAAAAAAAGTAAGGAACTTGTATGATGAGAAACTTTTTAAGCTGGGCATCAGCTCTATTCAGACACAAAGTGACACAGTATCAAATAATCATAAGTTTGTGATCAAAGTGCAGGATCGAGATAATCTCAAAGCATACCTCGAAACTAAAAATATACAGAGTCAAATCCATTATGCACTGCCTCTGTCAAAAATGAAAATGTTTCACACAGATCAACAAATGCCAAATGCTGAAAAGTTTTGTGGAGATGTGTTGTCACTGCCGATACATCCTTTCCTGGAAGACTACGAGGTTATCCATGTGTGTAACTGCATAGGAGAATTTTATGGCGTTTGATTGCGTAATAGTAGATTTTAACAATAAAGACAGTAAAAGAAACCTAGCAGTAATTCTACAAAAATTCCCACATGCAAGAACTGTTCCTTTTATTTCGAGTTATTTTGATATAGTAAAATCTGTATTAGTAGAATCAACCACAGAGTACCAATGGTTATTAAGTAGTAAGATTGACTATACTGATTTTAATTTTGATTATATTCCAGAACAGCATCAATCAATACAGTTGCACGTTTGGGGCAACAGCGGCCAGGACGAAGGTGACACGTTCTTATTTCCTAAATGTTTCCTAGAACAAGAAGTGAGATTCCTAAGGGATTACAAAGATGTTAACTATCACGTATATGACGGACATTATGATTTTGATTTTTATGATCTACAGTACAATCTAAGTAATGTCATATCCAACCTACCTAACATGCAATCATCTAGTTCTAGATATATCAAGTATTACGAAAAACATATAGACACCGATTTCTATCCTTCATATTGGGAAGACTTAAAAATATATAAAGATGGAACCACGTTCTATATTCCTAAAAAAGCACTGGAAGACATAAAAACACAGATATATGATTATCCTTTGTTGTATGCAATCAATGAACCTGCTGAAAAAGACTTCTTTGACATAGCGTTTATTTCAAACGGAGAGCCATTTGAAAACGATAATTTCCAGATATTGAAAGATCATTTAGAAAAAAACAACTTAAAAAACAAACTGTATTGGATAAAAGGAGTCAACGGACGAACAAAAGCATATAAAAAAGCGGCCGAAGAATCTAACACAGAATATTTCTATGCCGTGTTTGCTAAAAGCATGGTCAAAGAAAATTTTATGTTTGATTACACCGTTGATCGAGGACTATCTAAAAGACACAGAATATTTCATGCACAATTAAAAGAGCTAGGTTTAGAGTACGGAACATTTAACATTGACCTATACAGCAAGTCATTGTGCTTGGACACCTCTGATGATAACATACTTGATTTTACACTGTCACAACCTCATGAGGTAATACCTGTTGTGGCCAGTGAATCCTTACTGGCTCCTGACAATTACACTGCCTGGAAGAATGCCTTCAGGGAAGTTTCCAAACTGGTGTTATGGCAAAAACAAAAACCCACAGTTGAGACAAAACACCGATTAAAGAAGTGGCTAGACACAGATAATAAATGGTTAGCTAGAGGTTCCTTGGATGGAAAACGATTTACCGAAGAGTCAGACTTTGACGAAGATAGCATTTTACAATCTTATACCTGGGATTTTTGCAGAGAGAAGTTTAAATCCTTGTATCCAACAGAAACGTTTTATTAATATTATGAATAACTTTGATAGCATACAGGTAAGATTTGAAAATACCGAATTCTTCCCCAGTCCCCTTGCGAATACCAAGGTAGTACCTTTTGTGGACAGTTATTTTGAAATACTTAAGAGCGTGGTAAATGATGTAAAGACAGAATACTTCTGGTTCTTCTCTGGGTTCATTAACATGAAAAACATGGACATGGATTACATTCCCGAACAGCACGAAAAAGATCAAATACATGTATGGTACAACACACACCCCAAAGGTGGGACGAACAAAGAGGGTAACGTGATGCTGATACCTACGAAAAAGTTCAAGGAACAGATGGGCGACTTACAATATCTAAGTGATTTTAAAGATATAAATTATCACGCACACGGTAATCTTTACCAAGCTATTATTTCAAAGATCGCATTTGATTTAAGTGATCTGGTTTCTCCACACAATCAAAATGAACAATATTACAGTTGGTTGTTCAACGTTGACCTAGCTAGTAAACTTGTGCCAAACTTCTATCCTAGTTTCTGGGAAGGTGTAAAAATATATTCTTGGGGAGCAACCAATGATATCATGCTTGTTCCAAAACAAACAATAGAAAACTTTCATGATATCAAACAACAGCAACATTTTGAACTTGAATACCCTGTAAAAAGAATGGATGTGGTGGATTTGAAAGAAGATTCGGCCTTGGGTTACGTTGACGCCGCCGCCCGATCAACCACTGGATACTTCTTTATTGTACCTCCTGGTGGAAAAATACCGGATAATTTTGATTTTAATTTTCAACCAGACAGGATGGCCAAGCCTTCGCATTATATTTTTGATGGTCCTGTTTACCTTTGTAACAAGAAAATTTGTCTTGATGTGAAAAATCCTGGCTTTGATCCTAGGTTGGCAATTAAATTATAACTTTACTTCCTAGACTAAATTTTTTATTAATATCTAAATTCTCAAAATAAAAAGGTTGTTTTAAAAACCAATTAATATAATTTGGAATACCTTCTTCGATATCAATCTGAGGATTGAAGTTGAACATAGACTTCGCCTTGTCACTGTTTAATGTGTCTCTGTTTGGATAAAATGCATCGTGTGGTTTGATAATGATATTTCCTGATCCTAATTTTGATTTTATTATCTCAGCCGCTTCTATTATTTTTCTACCATTTCCTCTGGTACAATTAAATGTTTCATTGGTTACTTCATTAGTTGTAGCAAGTGAAAAATATTTTGCAACGTCTAGCACGTTTGAGAAATCAAGTTTGTTGTCAGGACCTTGCACAGTCATTTCTCCTGTTGTCAACACACTCTTTAACATTTGACTGATCACTCTAGTAATTGTGTCTTTCTCTCCGTACAGTGCGGATGGTCTCATGATAACGTAATCCAACCCGTATTCTCTGTTCCATATTTTACACATGATCTCACCTTGTCTCTTGTATGATCCGTAGAGTGTGTTTGGCTTTGTTACAACTTCCTCGTCAGGTATCTTATTGTCAAACTCTCCATATACCATACTACTGGAAGCATAAACAATTTTTTGTACTTTATGTTTAACACATAGGTCTAAGATGTATGCAGTAGCAGTAACCATATTATTAGTAGCATCTAGTACATTTCTTTTAACCATTCTTGCATTTGGGTAAGTTGCAACATGTATGACTCTGTCAGGTTTGAAATTCTCAAATGTCTGTTCCATGAACTGTAGGTTCTCTATCTGTCCTATGTATTCGTAGTCTGTATTTGTAATTTTCTTTCTCTGAGATAGCACGGGATGATATTCCCAATCAGGAAATGTGTAGTACTGGTGATAACAATCGACTATTCCTACTGTGTGTCCTTCTAACTTTAACTGTTGGCATATGTGGCTACCGATAAATCCGTAACCGCCAAGTACTAGTATTTTCATATATTCTTATTATACATTATTTGGAAAGTTTCAGCAACCTTACCCGTACCTAGAAAACTACCACGGTACTTGTTGTAGTTTATTATTGTTTCAATGGAATCGTTATTGAAGTATGTCTTATAAGATTCTAATAATTTCTTTTTCTGATCCACGTAATCTGTAATATCAATGTATTGGTTGCAGTCAAAGTTCTTGTAGTGCAAATTGTACGGAGGTTGATCCATACACCAAAACTGTTCAAAGTGTTTTCGTGATATGCTACGAGCAACGTCATAACAGACTCTGTGATCTTGATGGTAGTCTTCTCTCCAGTGTGAAATTAATATGTCGTGATCCTCTATACAAGATTCTGCATAAGATATTAGATTGTTGGTCAGTGTTAGATTGGGTCTACAGTTATCGTGTAATGGGGTGTCGTATATTATCGTATTAGCTTTTAATAAACTCTTGCTTTTTTCCAGTTCGCTTTTAACTATATTCTCATCTCTTTTATGATTGTGTTCGGCAGATGGCCTTACTAATATTAGATTAGTAACAGACCCACCTTCTTTTATAACTCTTGAAACTAATCCTCCACACCCCATTTCTAAATCGTCTGGGTGTGCTGTTATAATTAAATATTTCCTTGTAAATTTATTCATTTTTTAAAAGTCTTTAGCATCAATGCAGAAGTCCTAGATTCCATGTCCTGTTTCAGTTTTGGGACATTGAACTTTAGATCCACGTTCTTTATTTTTTTGTAGTGCTGTTCGAGGGTCTGTTTGAGGAACCTAGCTATGCCATGTTCGTTCCTGATTTTTAATTCTTTTTCGATATTGTAGTTTATTGTGACGTTGTTCTTAAGGGTGATGTTAACAAACTTTAGGTACCTGACCGGCATGTTCTGGAATTGTAATCCTTCCAGTACCTCCGGCCATTCATTAACGAAATCCTTCGTTAACTGTACCCATGTACTATTCTTTGGCGGCTGTTTCTTTGGCATCAGCTTTCTTTGTTGCTTTAGCCTTTGGAGCCACTACTGGTGCATCTGGATCTTTCTGTAGATCAGCTACCTTCACACCTTTTTCTTTAGCGATCATCTCGTTCAATTTATTCAAAAGGATTCTACCGTCTGCAGTATTTCCAAAAGTGACCATAATCTCTTTAGTCTTGAACTTCTTGATGTAGTTGTCGTTGTGCATCATGGCCAACATGTTAGTTCCGTCTGGGA